>Ga0265306_10000033_pt1 | contig 47351 bp, 40 predicted proteins | sample Helome_3_FD_192493 | JGI IMG/M metagenome (GOLD analysis project Ga0265306, IMG submission 192493) | Marine sediment microbial communities from subtidal zone of North Sea - Hel_20160420 (Illumina Assembly) | ecosystem: Environmental > Aquatic > Marine > Subtidal zone > Sediment ... | reverse complement strand
TCCCATTCAATGGGCGCTTATCAACGGCGACACACAGACCGGTATCACGACCATGTTTATGGATGCGGGCATGGATACGGGTGATGTGCTCTTATCCCGGGCGGAGCCCATCTTGCCCGCAGACACTGCAGCCACCCTGCACGATCGTCTGTCAATGATCGGCGCCGACCTGCTGGTGCAAACCCTAAAGGATCTGGCTGCCCGTAGCCTCAAACCCATGCGGCAGGATCACGGCAACGCCACTTACGCGCCTCTTTTAAAAAAGCAGGACGGCCATATCGACTGGCAGAAAACTGCCGAAGAGCTGGAATCGTTTATCCGGGGTATGACGCCCTGGCCCGGGGCATTTACTTTTCACAATCAAAGCCGCTTGAAGATATTGAAGGCCGCCCCGATTATAGAACGCGTATCGGTGCCTGCCGGCACAATCCTTGTGGCTTTTCCCGGCGAACTGACAGTGGCCACCGGCAAGGGCGCATTATCCATTTTAGAAATTCAGGGCCCCTCCGGGAAACGGCTGGCCATCGCCGATTTTCTGCGTGGTTATCAATTGCCGCCGGGAACCCTTCTAAAGTAAGGAATCTTAAATCCAAGAGCAGGATTTTGTTTTCATTCAGGCGTGGTGGTGTTTGCACTTTGGCAATCCATGGAATAGCAGATTTTCGCCGTTATACCGTTTTCCATAATAATGTTCCGGAATACGGAAGTGCGGCATAAGGGGTTGTCGAAAAAAACGTTTGTACCGTTTACCATAATTATGTTCCGAAATACAGAAGTGCGGCATAAGGGGTTGTAGAAAAAAACGTTTGAATATCGCAACGTTTTTTTGACAACCCCTATAAATACCGCAACGTTTTTTGACAACCTCTATAGAATAAATGGTATACCCAAATGGTCGATGCTCGCCAGACAGCTTTAGCGGTACTCAACACATTGGATCTGGGGAAAAAAACACTGGACCGCATTATGCTGGAGATCCCCCAGGGGGACGATTATCTTTCCAGGCGGGATCGGGCCCTGATGAGTGCCATGGTCTACGGTGTTCTTAGGTGGCGCGGCCGCCTGGATCATATCACCGCTTATTTTTCCAATACCCCCATCGGTAAAATCCAACCTGAAGTTTTGAATATCCTGCGTCTGGGGCTATTTCAGATTATTTTTCTGGATCGCGTACCGGATTCGGCGACCGTCAATACCTCAGTCGAGCTAACCAAGCAGAGCAAAAGCTGCCGGGCGACCGGCTTTGTCAACGCTCTGTTGCGTAAGGCGGCTACAGATTACGAGTACGTGCCGTTTTCAACTTTCCAGGAAGACCCGCTAACTTTTTTGACGTCCGGGCAGTCGGTTCCGGAATGGCTTGCAAAACGATGGCTGAAGCGCTTGTCCGCGGAGACCATCATCACCCTTTGCAAAACAATCAACACTATTCCGCCCATTACCATTCGAACCAATACACTTAAAGCCGATCGGGAGCAGCTGATCCGGTCCCTTGAAGACCGTGTTGAACACATTGAGCCGACATCCTATGCGCCTGACGGGATTAAAATAATGAACCCCAAACAATCGATACAGCATATAACAGCCTTCAAAAAGGGCTGGTTCCAGGTTCAGGATGAGGCCGCCCAGCTGGTTGCACTGCTGTTAAATCCGCAGCCGGGTGAAACGGTGCTGGATGCGTGTGCCGGTCTGGGCGGTAAAACCGCACACATGGCCCAACTGATGCGAAATCAGGGCACCATCACCGCTTTGGACAACAACGCAAAAAAACTTAAACAGCTTTCCGACGAAATGCGGCGCTTGGGCGTATCCATGGTGAAGGCCGTCTGCCACGATCTGCAGATTCCTCTTGCTGAAAATCAACTTCATGGTTTTGACCGGATTCTGCTGGATGCCCCCTGCTCCGGTTTGGGCGTGATGCGACGCAATCCGGATATCAAATGGAATTCATCGGCTTCACGCCTGGAGCGTTGTGCCGATATTCAAAAACGAATCCTGGAAAATCTGGCCGCCATGGTTAAACCCAATGGCATCCTGGTCTACGCGGTGTGCAGTATGGAGCCTGAAGAAAACGAAGCGGTTATTGCTGCCTTTTTGAAAAATCACCCGGAACTTGTTATAGATAAACGTTTGGGGAAACTCCCCGAAACAATACGTTCTCGATTCAAACCCATTGCCGGATTTAGAACGCTTCCGTTTATCAACCATATGGATGGCTTTTACTTCATACGTCTGAAAAGAATAAAATAACATGTAATCAAAGCTTCACAAAAATTTTGCCTTGTTTTGTGCCTCTTGAAAATTTTCAGCCCGTAATCTCCAATTATGATATCTGCAAATTGCCAAATCTGCGTTACTCTCGATGTTCCAGAAGCTCATAACTTATTGTGTTATCCAACATCCTTTTGTATAATTTTTATAGTTGCAGGATCTGCGTTGCAAGAAGACCAAACTTAACTTTTCAATACTATAATTTCATTTTTGCAGTATTCGCCCAATATGGGCACAACAATGTAACTGACAGTTAATTCAAATTTCCCTATGATCCGTACTCTTGGTAATCTGCCCTTGGTGGCAGGCTTAATAATGTTATTCATAACACCGGTACATATATTAGACTATGCCATAAATGGAGAAAAAAATGATTAGCAGTAATCGCAATTGGCTTTATAGTATCAACTCGCAAGTCGACTTCTATCAACGTGCCAATAAAAGACCTCGGAATGATTCAGAATTTCCTTGGGAATGGGTTGATTCGCCTGTACACATAATGAGCAATCTGGCAAAGCAGGCCTTACATGTGTTTGGATTGCGCCGCACCCAATCATCATTAGATTGGTTGAACGGTAATGCGGAGCCGCTATGGGAATCTAGATCTTTGCTCAACGATGAACTGAGCAAACTTCTTTTTGATGCGACCCTTGTCCTCCGTTTAACGGGACATCAACGGTTCTACTTCCCACGCATAAATTTCGAAGATCTTATTGAAATTTTAGACGAAAAACCATTTCACTACTCAGATCTCCCAAAGAATTTCCTTGGTATCCCGCTTAAAATATATGACATACGCCTGAGAGAACATCCAAATACAGTACCTATGAAGATAGTGGCATACAAAGAAACTCTTATTTTGCTCAACAACTATCGCCAATACCTTATGCGTCGAAATTCCGCAGATATCTCTCCGGTGCCAGGAGACATCGTTCTCGACTGTGGATCCTGTATTGGAGATATGGCTACGCTTTTCGCAGGATTAGTATCCGTGCAAGGCGAGGTTCACTTGTTCGATCCGATACCATTGCATGCACGCTACTGCCGGCTTCAAGCTTCACTGAACCCATCGTTAGCCCATGTTTTTCATGTAAACGAACTAGCGGTCAGCAATCGCACCTGTGTAAGGAGTGGAAATAAAGCCGATTCGAACACAATTGCGCCTGGAGGTTTAGCCATCAATTCTTTTGAAAGTACAAGCTTAGATGATTACGCAAGTAGCAAGCTTAGTCGCGTTGATTTCATCAAAATGGACATAGAAGGAGCTGAAATGGATGCGATTGACGGGGCCGCCAATATCATCCGGAAGTTCAGTCCCCGCCTCGCAATCTCTGCTTATCACAAGCCTGACGATCTTTGGCAAATCCCGATTAAGCTGAAATCTCTCAACCCAAATTATGAACTTTACTTCGATCACCACTGCCCAATCTGGTGGGAAAGTGTATTCTACGCTGTTCAACGATAGGTTAATTCGTGAGTCAATCTACCTCTATCCATATTGAGAGCACTATAGTCCGCAATCGGAATTTCAGAATCACTATTGGATACTTTAGTAGACTGCTACATAGCATCCCAAGTTAGAATAAAAACTCGGTGGCTATTCAATATTGATATTAGGCAAAATCTAGCAGTGATGAATCTTAAATATCGATAAAGAAAGGATGGAATATGAAACTGTTTAGACGCGTAGTAAGCAAACTCCGTATTTACAATCAAGGATTTCCAATGAACTCTAATCTCAATAAGAAGCAGTTAATTGACTACGTATACAGCTATTGTCATCCAGTCCCCGCTTCTTTTGCTGACCTTGGCGGAATATGGAATGTTGATGGCGAATATACATTTTATACGCTTCGTAAATACGGGGCAGAGTCTGCCTTTATCGTTGACACCGATTTCACCGATGCCGCTCTAAAAAAAAGCCGATCTAAAGACAACCTGAAACTGATTCAGGGCAACTTTGGAGAAGAATCGGTCGCTGAACAAATTGGCAAAGTGGATGCAATTTTCTTGTTTGATGTCCTTTTACACCAAGTAAAGCCTGATTGGAACGAGATTCTTGAAAACTACTCGAAACGTACAAATTATTTTCTTGTGCTTAATCAACAATGGACAGGTTCTGAAAATACAGTCCGGCTGATTGATCTCGGACGTGATGAGTACTTCAGGAATGTTCCGCACACCGAGGAGCACCCAACCTACAAGGCTTTGTTCGACAAGATGAATGAGGAGCACCCGCAACATAAACGGATTTGGCGGGATATTCACAATGTGTGGCAATGGGGCATTACGGACAAGGATTTATTTCGAAATATGGAGAATTTGGGTTACAAAATGCAGTGGTACAAAAACTGTGGCCGTTTTGGTTCTTTGCCAAATTTCGAAAACCATTCATTTGTGTTTCAGAAAACCTAATCTACCCATGCAAAGGAGCTAGCACGCTCTCAATAAACTGCGTAATATGTTTTTTTTATGGCATTTTGTGTTATTCTTATAAAAAGCCACATATATCAATTTGACATAAGTATTTGAAAAAATTATGTAAGTAAAAATCAAGGAAAATCAAAAAATCCTAAATTAAGCTCACCTGAAAAGAAGAAAGTGATTGTAAAAATCGCCAAAATCGCCGGCCTGGGGTTGGCATTTGCGCTTGTGGCCGGCATCAGTGCCTATCTGACCCTTACGCTGATCATCAAAAGCGAAGATACGGTTATTGTGCCGGATCTCGAAGGCAAAGATGTGGTCTATGCCCTTGAAATTCTGACCGAGCTGGAACTCAACACAAAGGTCAAGGGATCAGAATACACGGGCGATATTCCCAAAAATCACGTTGTTTTTCAGGAACCGCAGCCGGGCTCAGAAATTAAAAAAGGCCGGGATGTCAGAATCATTCTCTCCAAAGGCCCCAAGACCTTCGCCATGCCCCATTTAATGGGCCTTTCTATTCAGCAGACCGATATTATCCTGGAAGAAAATGACCTGTGTCGGGGTGAGCTTTCGCGCACCTATCATCGGCAAATGGAAAAAGATCACGTCATGGCCCAGGTTCCCGCATCGGGCACAATTGTTTCCCGCGGGGCTTGCGTCGATCTTTTGGTGAGTCTGGGGCGGCGGCCTGCAGCCTTTAAAATGCCGGATCTGGCCGGCTTAACGCTTGAGGATGCCTTGCAATCGATTGAGCGCCTTAATCTGGTTATCGGTGAGTTAAAATCAGCCTATCAAAATGATAAACCGCGCAATACCATCGTCGAACAGGAACCCGTATTTGGTCATCGGGTCGTTATTGGCAGCACCGTGCGCCTGCTGATCAATCGCGAAACGCAAAAGGAAACTGCAGGCCATTCCGCTGGACAGGCAACCGGCAACCTTTTCAGTTATCGGCTGGATAGCGGATTTTTAAATCGCCACATCCGCGTCAGCCTCAATACAGCCGGGTTTACAAACGACCTATTTGATGATTTTGTTAAAGCCGGTGAAGAGATCTGGCTGTTGATTCCAACCGATCATGAGGCCACCGTATTTTTATATGAGAATGATAAATTGATAAAAACCCAAAGGTATGGAGCATATTAGAATCCGGCGTCAGGCATCAGGCATCAGGTATTAGGTATTTGTGTGGGCATTCAGAGGTCAGAAAACCAAGGCCGGCCTGCGACAAGGTCAGCAAGCTGATAGAGAGCAGCCTTTTTTGAAAAAAAGCTACGACATTCAGGGGCGAAAACAACGAAAGACAGACAGCCAAGATTGGACATTCGGGGGAGAATATTATGAAACTGATTGCGCCATCGATTCTTTCAGCAGATTTTTCAAAGCTCGGAGATGAAATCAATGCGGTTGAAGCTGCCGGAGCAAACTGGATTCATGTCGACGTCATGGACGGACATTTCGTACCCAACATTACCATCGGACCCCTGGTCGTTGAAGCCGTCAAACGCGTGACCGCGCTCCCGATCGACGTGCATCTGATGATCGAAAATCCCGATGACTATATTCCGGCATTTGCCGCAGCCGGGGCTTCCTATATTTCAGTCCAGCTTGAAACCTGCATCCATCTCAACCGCACGGTTCAGCTCATAAAGGATTCCGGCGCACGCGCAGGGGTTGTCCTGAATCCTTCCACCCCGGTGGCAAGCCTTGAGTGGATACTTGAATATATTGACTACGTCCTGATCATGAGCGTTAACCCCGGCTTTGGTGGTCAGGTATTTATCCCCAACAGCATTGCTAAAATAAAGGCCTTGTGCCGTCAGATTCAGGATCGGGGCCTGAACGTTTTAGTCGAAGTTGACGGCGGGGTAAACGAAAAAACCATCGCCGAAGTCGCTGCCGCCGGCGCGGATGTTTTTGTGGCCGGCTCGGCTATATTCGGCAGCAAAGATTATCAAAAAACCATCCAACGCTTGCGCCACAAAATGGGCGACAAATAGGCATCAAAAAATCACATGCTTCAAAGGCGGCAGAACGCATCTTCTGCTGCCCTGCCTAAATACCTTGCTTGCGTAGATTTGAGCCGACCGCTCTAAACAAAAAAGCAGGGTAAATCCGGTTTTACCCTGCCTGTTTAGCCTTATAGTGGTTGTCAAAAAAACGTTCCGTTATTCCAACGTTTTTTCTACAACCACTTATACCCCAATTCCGTAGGCGGTATAATTTCGGGTCTTACATACTGAACCTAATAGAAGCCCTTTCAAAATCCTGTTTCAGCCGATTTGCGGCTTTTGTAAAGCGCTAAGCTTGTTGTGCTAAATCTTGAAAACTCGGGCTAAGGCCCTCAAACAGTTCAAGATTTTACGCTCCACTGCGCTAAGCGCTTTTTAACAAAAGTCCGCAAAATTAGCTCAAAAGAGGTTTCGAAATGACTTCTATGAAGCTTTTTTGCATAGAAACACACTACACCATTTATACACCCGCGCCCAGCCGCTGCGGCGTTCTCTGGATTGTCGCCTTTCCTTGCCTTTGCGGCGTTCTTGTCCGCCGTCCATAAAGTAATCCAGGTTGTAGCGATTACGTTCATCTTCACCGGAACGACGGTCAATCGGCGACCTTCTGAACGTTACCTTAGTGGATGCTTTCTTTGACTTAAATTCTTCTATGTAATCGATATCTGTCATGGCACATTATTCAGATTCAACATCGGGGAGGAGATTTCAAATCCATAATGGCCTGTTGATCCCGTAAGCCACTATAAAATAAACAAAATATTATGTCAACCGTATTAAAAAAAATGAATCAGAGTCATTATAGTGGACAAAAAGCGACTAACGGTATAATCTGATAATCAGAAGTTTAAATGCTGTGAAAAAACACCTATGGACGGAAAGAGTTCAATCATACATAGCCTGCCATTTATTTCGATCATTCTGGCCCTGCTGTTTTTCATTTTCCTGCGGGTGGTATCACGCTATAAAAAGCAGGCTTTTGGCGATACCGGCGGCAAGAACCTGCTAAATTTTCAGTTTGCAGAAAAAGATGACGAGGCGCACGTTGAACGGATTCAGCTGAAACGCCCTGCTCTGATCGAAAAGCCCGCCGGTGTGATGAAAGTCGGGATAAAAGAACTCACCACCAGCGGAGCATTTATCACCTGCCCCCAACCTTTTCCGTTCGGAGAAACTTTTCCAATTAAAATTTTGTTAACCAACCGCAACACGCATACGTTTCATGCAGAGGTTGTGTGGAACAATCAAAACGTAATTGAAGAAGAAATCGTTACCCGGGGAATGAAAGTTCGATTTCTGAAATTATCCGACAGCGATCGAAAAAGGATCGATGAAATTATCTCGCTCCGATTTCATGCCAAAGCTCTAGCCTAATTCCTATCCAAACGACGTTTAATTCCTTTTATTACCTCCCTCCTTCTATTCCGTTCAATTCATCTAACAATTATAAAAACAAAGCAATAATTTCTGCTCGAAGGTTAAATTGTAAAAAACGATATATGGATCATATTGGTTTGTTCTAAGGATTTCAATTTTGTCAACGAATATCATGTTATATATTAATTTTATAATATATATAACTTATATTATTATATATTATTTTTATGTTTTTAGAAGCGTAAAAATTTGACAAATAATTCGATTATTTGTATAATGAGTAATAAAACTACTCAATATAAGGTGTGTTTTGGAAAATCTACTTGCAGGACTGATAGCATCAAAAACACGTGTTAAACTGCTAGTGCGCTTCTTTTTCAATCCCGAGGCGCGATCATATCTGAGGGAGCTGGCCAAAGAGTTCAATGTTTCGACCAATGCCGTTCGGGAGGAGCTCAATCAGCTGAAGAAAACCAACTTGCTGAAATCCGAAAAAAACGGTCGCCAGGTGTTCTATAAAGCCAACACCAGCCATGCCCTCTTTCCCGAGCTTAAATCAATGGTCAGCAAGGTGATGGGAATCGACCAGGTCGTTGATAGTATCATCAATAGACTTGGAAATCTCGAGAAAGCCGTTTTAATAGATGATTACGCTGAAGGAAAAGACACCGGTATAATCGACATTCTTCTCGTTGGAAATGTTGATCCATATCATCTGAATGATTTAACCATTAAAACAGAAAAATATATTATGCGTAAAATCCGCACATTGGTGTTAACCCAGGAAGAATTCGATTCCTTTCTTCCAAGTCTAAAAAAGCGACCAAATGTTCTCCTATGGGAATCGAAAAATGAATAAGAAAAGCGTGTATTCACATCTACGATGATGCGTTAATAGGAGAATAAATCAGTACTATAAAAACATAAAAAAAAGAAGAAGACCTGTATGATGCTCCCTGATTTGCTTTGGAAAATCCCATACTTTAGAAAAATAATTTTCGGTCTGTTTGAAATTCAAAACGCAATTGATGTATTGCATTGTCGCATCGATGTTCCAGATGAGTTGTTCGAACAATTCCAGATTGATAAATTATCCCAATCTTACCAGGCCGTATTTGAGAAAAATGAACCACTGATTTCTGTCTGTGTAGGAACATATAACCGAGCTGAACTCGTTGTTAATCGTTGTGTAAAATCAATACTGAATCAAGACTATGAAAACCTTGAGGTAATTGTCGTGGGAGATTGCTGTACCGACAATACCGTAAAATTAATAAAGGAAATCGATGATCAAAGACTGCAGTTTTTAAATTTACCTCAAAGAGGAAATTATCCTTCACGGCCAGAATGGTGCTGGATGGTGGCGGGTACGGTCCCGTTTAATGAAGCTTTAAAGTTGGCAAAAGGAGATTTTATCACTCACTTAGACGACGATGATGAATATTTGCCGGATAGAATCAGCAAATTAGTCCATTTCATTCAACACAGTCACTACGACTTTGTTTGGCATCCTTTCTGGAGAGAAACGCTATCAGGAAAATGGCAATTGAAATCCGGAACGCATTTCAGAAGAAACGAAGTGACAACTTCATCTTCATTTTATCATAAATGGTTAAAAAGAATTCCCTGGGATCTCAATGCTTTCAAGTATAACGAACCCGGTGATTGGAACCGCTTCCGGAAATTTAAGTATTTAGGAGTTAAAACCGCTCATTTCCCAGAACCACTATTACGGCACTTTAAAGAAAGAAACCCATCGCAAATATGAAATTTATACCATTTCTAAAACCTAATATAGTCAAAAAAGAAGCTTACCTCAAATATTTAGCGCAAATTGATGAAGCAAGACTTTATTCGAATTTCGGCCCCTTAAATTCGATTTTTGAAAAACGCGTTTTGTCTGAATATTTTAATGACTTGGGGGCCATCACAACAATCAATAATGCAACCACTGCACTGATATTAGCGATATCAGTCACTAAAAGACCAGATGCAAAATATGCCTTAATGCCCAGTTTTACCTTTGCCGCGACACCTTTAGCTGCGATGTGGTGTGGTTTAAAACCGTATTTTATTGATATTCACGAAGACAATTGGTGCATGAATGAAAAACAAGTTGATCATGCATTAGAGAAACTCGGGGATCAGGTGGCCGTTATTATCCCGTATGCCACATTTGGTACCTGTTTAGACCTCACTTACTACGACAAACTGCAGCATTCAAAAGTTCCGGTAATTGTAGATGCGGCCCCTGCTTTTGGCACATCAGGAAATAATGGTCAACTTGGAAAAGAATTCAGTGGCATAATTGTATTTAGCCTACATGCGACCAAACCGTTTGGCATCGGTGAAGGCGCTTTGGTCTACAGTAATCGGTCTGAAATAATTGCGCAGATTCGTAGGGCCAGCAATTTTGGTTTTTCCGACGGCAGAGAATGCTTGTTTCAGGGATTAAATGGCAAGCTATCCGAGTATTCAGCGGCGATTGCACTCGCTACTTTGGATGAATTTCCTCAAAAAGTTCATAAACGAAACACTTTGCACAAAATTTATTGTGAGCATTTTAAAAAAAACAACTTTTTTGAAAAAGGTTGGGTAATGCAAAAAACAAGTGGTAAAATTCCATACCAGTTTATCTCGGTCTTAGGGCCGAAAAAACTATCCAACCTCGATATCGTTAGATATCTCAAAGATAATACGATCCAATCTCGTACTTATTTTTCGCCGCCATGCCATAAACAGCAGTCATTCCTTAGATATCCCCATTCTGAAATAACCGTCACAGAAAAAATCACTCAAAGAATTCTTAATCTTCCCCTATGGGAAGAAATGAGTGAAATCGAAATTTCAAGGATTGTTAGCACGTTAAACAAAATGGGTCGTTGATAGGAATAAAAAGATGAAAACGCTTATTATTACTGACAATCTTAGAGCCTTAGGGATAGCACAGGAATTAAGAAAAATCCACGGTCGCATCGATATTTATCAATCACCAGATGGAACCATTGATGGTCTTGAAAAATTAGATGTTAACAATGACTGTGATTTCATTGCTACTAACTACTCTTTAGTCGTATCGCTGCACTGCAAACAATTATTTTCCAAAAAATTTATTTCAAAAGTCCGGTGTGTAAACGTGCACCCAGGCTATAATCCATATAATCGAGGTTGGTTTCCCCATGTATTTTCAATTATCAATGGATCAAAAGCAGGAGTGACCATCCATGAGATTGATGAAAAACTTGATCACGGACCGATTATCGCTCAGAAAGAATATGAAATAAAGACATGGGAAACATCGGATTCGGCTTATGATAACCTAATGCAATTGGAAAGAAAGTTAGTGCTGGAATGGTTTGAAAGAATAAGAGATAATAGCTACAAAACGTTTAATTCAGATACTGAAGGAAATATTAATAGCAAAAAAGATTATGAATCACTAAAATCTCTGGATCTAAATAGGATCGGGTCTTTCAGTGATTTTTTTAATCTGTTACGCGCACTGACACATGGTTCTTATCGAAACGCATATTTTTTAGATAACAATGGGAGACGCGTTTTTGTTCGGGTTATTCTGGAAAGAGAGGATGCATAAATTTAAAGCGATGTCATATCTAATTTGTGATAAATAATTGAAATACAAAAATGATAAAATGCTTTTGAAAACAACTTTATCCAACCGATATATTGCCAGATTGATATCCCCAATACGTCCAGCACTGATAAAGATTTATGAAACAATTAATTTCATTATTTGCTGGTTTCTTTTTTATCCCTATTTTATCCGCCATCGTTTATCATCTAGAAGTAAATGGCGGCGTTTGCAAATTGGGTGTGGCCAAAATTGTCTTGAAGAATGGATCAACGCCGGTATCCATTCCATGTCGGATTTGATCCACTTTCTGCCTAAACGATTACCTTTCAAGAATAATTCCCTGAATCGAATTTACTCGGAACATGTATTAGAGCATGTCCCTCATTCAAACAAAAGCAGAAATGATCAACATTGCTTTCCGCTGGCGGTGACATCGGCATCTCTATAACAAAGAAGAATTGTCACGGGCGCTTTCAGAAGCAGGCTATTCTAGATTTTATTTTGTCGAACACGGCCAAAGTGAATCTGCGGATCTTCAGGTGCTTGAGACGCGGATCGACAGCAAACTCATCGCGGAGGCGATAAAAGAACGACATGAAGATTCTATGGCAGAATGTGGTCGAAGTCGGTGCCGCGCGAATATATACGCTTTTGGTGGGAACGGCAGTTGTCCTGTTAACTGCACGGATCTTAGGCCCAGAGCGTCAGGGGATCATAGCGGCTGCAATTGCATGGGCCAGCCTTTTTGCCAATTTTGCCGGATTGAGTCTGGGACAGGTGGTTCACTACCGAATACAGGCCCAAAAGAATCAAGATTGGTTTCCCGGCATATTTGGCGGATTGCTTTTCTTTGCTTTCACATTAACACTTGTGGCTCATTTGGTTGCCTACGCACTTTATCAGCTTACCGAAGGCGAATTATTTAAAAATATTTCACCGCCAGTTTTAATTATTGCTTTCACATTAATACCGCTGATAATTTGGGAACAATATTCCAGTAATCTTCTGGCGGCAGTCGGCAGATTGCGACAATATAACACGGCCCAATATATCGGACGGTCTTTCTGGATCATCAGTATCATCGTTCTTTTGGTCATACTTGACATGGGCGTAAAAGGAGCTCTTATTGCTCAGGCTTTGGGTCAGGCAATTGTCGTCCTAATTGGATCGGTTGCACTCTTTAAAGTCGCACCAAATAGCCTGCAGGTAAAAAAAGACGAAATCAAAGAAATGCTAAAAGGCTCTGCAAAGCTGCACTTCACCTCCGTGAGTGCTTTTCTTTTAGCTCAGGCAAGTATTTTAATGCTCAATCATTTTGGCTCTAAAACCGAAGTCGGTTTGTTTCAGCTGGCTTTTCAGATGGTCATTATGCTGCTCATTGTGCCTCAAGCAGCTTCCATCGCTCTTTATTCAAGACTGAGCAAAGTCGGACCCGATATACTGTGGCCGGAGCAAAAGAAGTTAATTCTTCAGGTTTTAGGGATTATACTATTTTTGTGTGTACTGGCTTACTTTGCAGCTCCCATCATTGTTCCGCTTGCCGTGGGACCGGAATTTTTGCCAGCAGTTAAGGTTTTTCGGCTTTTATTACCAATTATTATTGGGATGTCCTTGGTGCAGCTAATGACGCCCCAATGGATCGGACGAGGCTTCTTTTTCCCGGCGACAATCGCCACATCCATTGTTGCAGCAGCAAATATAGCTATGAATGCGGTACTCATACCCAAATATGGTATGATGGGCGCAGTGTGGACAGCCCTATTCAGCTACTTGGGGGTTGCCGTTTTGGTACAGACATATTTTGCATGGTGGTGTGAAAAAAATTATAAAAAGACCCTGGAAGAAAAAATTATATAGTCGATGGAATATTTCACCTTATACGTCTCTGAAATCTATTCTGTTTTAATGCAGGTCTTTCGAAGCATATTTTCCCATGAATAACTCTATCAATGGAAAGAGAAAGCTAAAAATCCTATTTGTCAGTACCTCATATCCATCAGATGAAAAGGACTGGCGGGGACGCTTTACAGCGAATCTGGTAACGGCCTTAAGCCTTCATGGGGATTTAAGCCTTGATATATGGGCTCCACCCGGAAAACGACCTAATAATGTTGGGGACGCAACTCTTCCGGCCGAAAAAATTTGGATGAAAAAAATGATGTCCAAAGGGGGAATTGCACATATCCTTCGAACAAGAGGTCTGTTGGCTGCAGACGTAATTTGCCTGTTGCTTCTAAAACTTAGACACGTTTATCGACGATCATCAGATTCCGACATACTGCATATCAACTGGCTTCAAAACGCATTGCCACTGTGGGGTAACCGGAAACCGGCAATTATCGTTGTGCTCGGTAGCGACTATAAGCTGTTACAGCTAAAGGGAATGCCTCAAATTTTACGCTTAATATTACGGAAGCGAAAATGTATTATATCTCCGAATGCCGGGTGGATGTCCCCCAGGCTGAATGAACTTTTTGGAGATTTGGCAGAAATCCGTCCGATTTCTTTTGGTGTTGACCAAAGATGGTTCGAAATCACACGCAACGCTATCGCAAACACCGCATCGCCCTGGATCGTTGTCTCTCGAGTTACGCCTCAGAAGATCGGACCTTTGTTTGAGTGGGGGAAGGGTCTTTTCGGAAAGAAGCATCAACTACACCTGATCGGTCCCATGCAGAAGGACATGGTCATACCCGATTGGATTCAATATCATGGTTCCGCGAGCCCTGATGAACTTTGCAAGAAATGGTTTCCCGATTCAGCCGGCTTAATCACATTAAGTCAGCATGACGAAGGTCGACCCCAGGTCGTTCTGGAGGCAATGGCATCTGGTCTTCCGGTGGTCGCTTCCGATGTCCCCGCTCACCTCGATGTAATCCGGCATCAGCACACCGGCTGGATTGCCACGTCTGCGATTGAGTTTAAGGAAGCAATCACTTCACTGTGCAATGTGGAAACGAACAATACCATCGGAAATGAAGCCCGTCGCTGGACCAAAGAGAATATCGGGACCTGGCACGATTGTGCCAGCCGATATATTCAGGCTTATTACGATCTTTTAGAGGTAAATAAATGAAGCAAAAAGAAATTTTATTACTCGGCGGTGGTGGCTTTCTTGGATGTGCACTTGCCCGGCGATTGGAAGCTGAAAATAAAACTGTCCATATAATAACACCCAACAAGCTCCCGGCAGTTACCACAAATGCAATCATCCACCAGACAGGCCTGGATGATGAAATGATTTTAAAAACTATTTTGCCCGATTGTGGAACGATTATTCACCTTGCGTCTTCAACGACCCCAGGAAATTCTGCAAGGCATCCTGCACTGGAGGCAGAACTGAATATTACGCCAACGCTAAAATTTCTGGAAATATTACAAAATTTCAAGCCATTTCATCTGATATACATATCTTCGGGAGGAGTCATCTATGGTAATCCCGAAACCATCCCTGTGAATGAAAATCATCGGCTCGCGCCTTTATCTTATTATGGGGCTGGAAAAATTGCCATTGAAACTTTTTTGAGAGTATTAGCAACCCCTCCTGAACAAAATATAACCCTTATCCGTCCCCCTAATTTTTATGGGCCCGGCCAATCTTATCAACAGAGCTTCGGCGTCATTCGGACCATGCTGGAACATATTCACCGAGGAACTACAATGGAGATTTGGGGCGATGGTGAAACCGTAAGAGACTTTCTTTATATCGACGATATGGTAAGCGCACTGAATCTTTTGATTGATTTGCCCACTGACAACGATACATATAATATCGCTACCGGTACTGGACTGAGCTTAAATCAAGTAAAAGATATCGTTGAAGCCGTTTGCAAAAAGAAGCTTACGGTTCATTACCGCAAAAAGCGACAATCGGATGTTAACCGCATCGCCCTTGATAGTTCGCGATTTATAAAAAAAACAGGTTGGCAACCAAAGGTCACATTTGAAAAAGGAATTTTGCTTACATGGCAATGGGTGCAGCGCCAATGATTTCAGCGGAAAACCCAATTTGTTCCGTCTGCATTGCAAACTACAATGGCATAAACGTCATTGGGGCTGCCGTTAAGTCGGTGTTTGCGCAGGATTGTAATTTTCCGGTAGAGATTATCATCCATGATGATGCATCAACAGATAAGTCAGTTGATTACATCCGGGAGAAATTTCCCGAAGTAAATCTTATCACCAGTGAGCACAATGTCGGCTTTTGTATCAGTAACAATCGGATGGTCGCTCAAGCAAAGGGAGAATATATCCTGCTGCTCAACAATGATGCCCAATTGTTTCCAAATGCAATAGATGCCTTATATGACCATGCTATTAAAAAAGAAAATGCAGCAAGCATTCTCGGACTACCTCAATACGACGCGATCACGCGGAGTCTGATAGATTTCGGCAACCTATTGGATCCTTTTTTAAACACGATACCCAATCTGAATTCGAAAAAATCTGAGATGGGGATGATCATCGGTGCCTGCCTATGGTCGCCCAAATGGTTGTGGACGGAACTCGGCGGGTTTTTAGAATATTTTCATTCTCTAGGAGAGGATATCTATCTTTGCTGCTTGGCCAGGCTTCGTGGATACGATGTGGAAATAATACAAAGCTCCGGTTTTTGGCACCGAATTGGCAACAGTCTCGGTGGCGGTAAACTTATCAAGAACAGGCTTTCCACAAGCAGAAGAAGACGATCGCTAAGTGAACGAAACAAAAGCTATGTGATCATATTGACATATCCCCCACTTTTATTTTATGTAATTTTTCCACTGCACATTCTATTATTGATATTTGAGGGAATTGCACTATCTGCTATTAAAAAAGACCCGAGTCTGTGGCACTCGATTTATGGGCAATGCATGCGATCACTATGGCACAATCGGCATCTGCTTTACCGCATGCGCAAGCGTATCCAAAGTCTCCGGCGTATTTCAGAACGTAAATTTTTAATCCCTTTTGTATTTACCCATCAGAAGCTCTGGATGCTTATCAAACACGGGTTACCTGAAATCAATTGACCTGTTTCCTGCCTCTATAACTGATCGGATCTAATGCCTCACATGGTTCAATCGAATTTTTCATTCGATTGGGTTCCGAATTGCTAAAAGTCGGCTCGCGATTCTTCTCTGGGGGTTGTCAAAAAAAACGTTCCGGTATTCAGATTCACTTCAGATGTTTATTATATTCCATATCAAACCACATACCGAAGAATAGCGTCTGCAAACCGCTGATCAACGTGAAAATGAGCGCCATGGCATTAATAGCGGGAATATTTCCGTAAGCAGCCCACATATAGAAAAGCCTGAAGGCCAGCGGAACGCTTGCTATCAGGAGCAAAAAGGAAAGTAGATAAAAAAAGACAAGGGGATGAAAATCTTTGATGACATATTTAAATATCAAGCGACGCCAGAATCCTTTAAACAAAAGCCAGGAAATCCGTGGAATAACCCGCATCAATTTAATGCCGGACTTCTCTCCAATATTGTATACCGGTTTGATATGTACGTCGCAGACGCGAAAATCATATTGATTCAATTTGATGAGCAAATCATTGGGCATTCCATAGTCACCATAGATTTTATCCAGATTGATTCGTTTTAGGGCAATCAGAGAAATGGCGGTGTAACCGCTCTGAGAATCTGCGATATGCCAGTAGCCTGAGGCAACCTTGGTCATCAGTGAAAGAAACGAGTTGCCCAGGTAACGATAATGGGGAATCATTTTCCATGCATCCCCATAAAACAGGCGGTTGCCTTTGACATAATCCGCAGAACCCTTCACGACCGGGTCGATGACCTTACTCAATTCGCGTGAATCCATCTGGCCGTCCCCTGCCATGACGGCGGTAACATCATATGCGTTGTCTCGCGCCCAAATGTATCCGGTTGAGATGGCAGCCCCTACCCCTTTGTTGGTTTCATGTTGAATGACTTCTACCATCTCCATTTTGTCCTGATACCGTCGAACAATACTTACAGTGTCGTCTTTGCTGGCGTCATCGACAACTACAACAGCGTCTACGAAATCAGGCATTGTTGAAAGTACTTTGCCAATTTGAGTCGATTCGTTATATGCAGGTACAACTACACAGATCGATTTGTCTTTGAACATTTTTCAATTCACCGCTTGCTTCTGATTTATACACAAATGTTTGCGCTTATCAGCAAAAAAGGATTCTTAAATAGTGCGCAGTTGAAAAACACCGTGACCCCCTTTTGAAAAAACCAGATCCATGTGCGTATTAAACAGTTGAGCCATATTTTTTTGTTGATTTTCATCAAAATTATTTTCAGCCCATTGATTAAAGAGGTCATATCTAACAATCAGATGGGTAATACCGGCATCGCTGAGATTTGCCGTTACTTGCTCTGCGGAAAAATTTTGCTGAAACGTATCCAACAGGAATTTTTTAAAATCAAAAACCATCTTTCGATTACTGTAATAGCTGCGGCCACCTACAAATATGCCAAGGATGATTCCATTATCGGGAACTTCTTTATTGGCAAACTGAATCGCGGCATATTCAGGACGGTATTGTTCAATATACGCATCACGCGCTACCCGGCCGCTAATAAAATTCAGCGGGGAAACATAACGAAACTGATGAAAGATGTACTGCGCATTTAAACATAAAAGGATCGATACGCTAAGATACACCGCTGCCAGGCCGACCTTTCTTGTATTTCCCGAAAAGCGATTTCTTAGGATAATCATTAAATCGTTGAGCCCGAACATCGACAGAACCACCAGAGGCGGTATCGCCGGACTGATATATCGGATCCGCATATCAGTCTGAACGAAAGCGTACAAAATAATCAGAACCGAAAAGAAGATCAGAACCTTTTTTTCATTGCGAACTTCTAGTGAATTCTTTTTGATACGTAAAAATGCCAAGATAGGCAAGACGAACAACAAGGGATTCAGTTTGCCATCAAAATATTGCGGATTATCATCTTTTCCCTGAAAAAATATTCGAATGGGAATGAGAATGATCTCCCACCATTTTTCTTTAAAAACAATTTTTCTGGTCGTAAAGTGTCCCCAGTCGCCGCTGGAAAGGTTTACATCGGTTCTTGAGTTTTCGAATGGGTCCGCGGTTTTCTCTGCGCCTGTGGGATTGCCCGCTTCAGTCTTTTTGCTGTTGAACCAGCTGTCATACAACGGGTATACAGGATTGCCGGTCCAAATGTAGTTTTTAATCGCCCAGGGAGAAAAGACAATTAGGGCAACCAGCATAAATGTGATACCAAACCCGATCGCTTTGGACTGCTTATTTACAGTATTTTCGGAAGATTTTGCAAAGAATAAAATCACAAAAAGCGTTAAGAGAAAAAATACAATGAGGCCATTGTACTTTGTTCCCAGGCATAGCCCGCACCAGACAGCAGATAGCAGAAGGTGTTTCAACGTATAGTTATTATTCATCCACTTAAACAGATAAAACAGGGCGGCAGCAGAGAAAAAGATGAGACCCAGATCGACATAAACCGTTATGGACAGTTTAACGATTACAGGAAGTGAAAGGAACAGAACCACACCCAAAAGGGCATAGACATCATCGAGTCGGCACCTTAAATAACGAAATATGAATATGGCGGTCAGCAGGGCAAAGACGAAATGGATGTACTTGGGAATAATATCATTTCCGAAATAAAGCGGGATCATATATAACAGGTCTAAATTCATAGGGTAGTAGGAAAACTGGGCGGCGGGAATTTCATAGATGCCGCCATGCTTTAAATAAAGCTTCGGCAGCGCCAGATGGTGGATGAGGGCATCGCGGCTAACCGGCGGAACATAGGCCAGAATCACAACGGAAACGACGATAAGCGTTACAAGACCGACAAGGACCGCTTTAATCCCGAATGTCATTTGAAGGGTATTATGCGAAGTAGAAACATTCAACATTGCTTTGATACGTTTGCGTTCAGGAAAAAGTTAATCAAAAGGCCCGGTGGCATTTCCAGATGAAAAAAATTTAGATCAGCCCGGAATCCTGATATGGTTCTTCTATCCGCTCTATAGAATTGATTATACCATGTAATGCTTATCAGGCAAACTGAACCGCCTACCGCCAAGGTTTCCGGTGAGTTATATTTGACATAATTACCTAATTTTTCTATAATTTTTTGATAAGATGATATTCACCTCAACTCACTCCACCCGGCTGCTCATGATCCGCTCATTCCGTCTGGCACTCGTTATCGGTCTGTTTCTAACGCTGGCTACCGTAGTCGTTTTCTGGCAGTTGCCAGGCCATGATTTTATAACAATCGACGATAACGTTTATGTTACAAACAATTCTTATGTCTCTGCGGGGCTCACCGCCAAGAGCATAAGATGGGCGTTTACGACGGTGAAGGCCGAATTCTGGCATCCGTTGACTTGGTTGTCATTGATGGCCGATACCCAGTTCTTCGGGGGCCGCCCCGGTGGCTATCACCTCACAAATTTATTGCTTCACATCATCAATACCCTCCTGCTGTTTTTTTTCCTGAGAAAAGCCACCGGCAAACTCTGGCAAAGCGGGGTTGCGGCCTCTCTGTTTGCCCTACACCCGCTGCATGTTGAGTCAGTTGCCTGGATTGCCCAACGCAAAGATGTATTAAGCACTTTTTTCTGGCTGCTGGCCCTGTGGTGTTATGCCCATTTTGTCGAAAAACCCAACCGATCCCGATATGGATGGGTGCTGGTGTTTTTCATTTTAGGCCTCATGTCTAAGCCCATGTTGCTCACATTGCCTTTTACCCTGTTACTGCTGGACTACTGGCCTTTTCGACGTTTTCAATATAAGGGATCCTTGGGCTCATTTGTCCGCGCTATTTGGCCTTATATTCACGAAAAACTGCCTTTTTTTGGAATAACTGCGGCCGCGGCGATCGTTACCTATCTGGCTCAAAAGTATGGCGGCGGGCTGGATTCTATGAACCCTTATCCGCTATCCGATAGAATTGCCAACGCGCTGTTGTCTTACGGGATATATATCTGGAAAATGATCTGGCCGCAAAATCTGGCCTTTTTCTATCCGTTTCCCAGGAATCTGCCAATTTGGCAAATAATAGCATCAACCATCACCTTGGGATTAATAACGGCATGGGCCTTAAAATCCATTAAAGACCGGCCTTACATTATCGTCGGCTGGCTGTGGTATTTGGGAACGCTGCTGCCGGTCATCGGATTGGTAAAGATTGGCGATTTTTCCATGGGCGATCGCTACACTTATGTACCGCTGATTGGCCTTTTTATTATCCTGGCCTGGGGCCTGCCCGATATATTGGAAAAATGGCGCTACAGAACAGTGGCGCTTAGTTTGTCAGCCATTTTTGTTATTGGAGCATTTGCAGCTGTCACTTGGAGTCAGACAGGATATTGGTCCAACAGTATCACGCTCTATACACATGCCCTTCGGGTAACCCAAAACAACTTCTTGGCCCATTATGCACTTGGCGACATCCTGGCCGGTGAAGGAAAAATGAACGAAGCGATCCCTCATTTTGCAGATGCCGTCAGAAGCAGACCTGACAAGGCTACTTTGCGAAATACGCTCGGACGGGCGCTGGCAAGCCAGGGAAAGTTTGACGAAGCGCTTCCCCATCTAACGACAGCTCTGCAGATCAATCCGCATTTTTCCGAAGCCCACTACAACATCGCCATCGCGCTGGTTGCAAAACACCGGTACGCAGAAGCAATTGAAAATTTCTCCGAAGCATTAAAGCTGAATTTAGAGTTAAATCAGGTACAGCGTACCCGCTCCCCAGAGGGATTGTCCCCAAATTTTGAGCTTGGAAATACTTATGCAAACCAGGGAAAATTGGATGAGGCCATCGAACAATATACCCGCGCATTATCGATTCCATCCGAGTATCTCCCGGCTTTGATAAAGCTGGCAGCGCTTTATTCAGCTAAAAATGACTACCCACAAGCGTTTTCTTTATATCAGATTGACCCCTCTCCCACCGGACTTAAGCGGGCGCTACTGCATGGATATTGGAAATGGGGCCTTCTGCAGAACTCCGTCAATCAGCTAGCGCCGTTTTGATGATTTCAGGCGGTATCTGCGCCAGATAAACGTTCTGGTTGACGACATAAGCCGGTGTACCGCTGATTTGCAATTTTAGTGCGCTTAAAATATCATGCTGCAACGCCTGTCGTGCGGCTGGATCATTCACCGAACGCGCCAGTGTTTTTAGATCCATTCCCAGTCGGGCAGCCAATTTTCTGAGGTCAACGACGTCGCTTTCCCCGGCAATTTCAAACAATATGTCATTCATTTGCCAAAATTTATTTTGGCTGGCGGCATGGATGGCCAGTAGCGCCATTTTGCCCGAACCGATATGAAAAGGTTCTTTAACGATCGGATTAATCGAATGGTCCATCGGAAAGTTACGGTGGACTAACCTGATTTTGTCGGGATATTTGGCAATCAATTGGCGAAGGAAAAAATGCATTTTCTTACATTGGAAACATTTGTAATCCGTAAATTCCATGATAATCAGTTTTGGCTTTTCAGCACCGATCCAGGGATGTCCGTCTTCTGTGATCCCTGAATTCGTTTTTGAAAGTAAAACCGGTGGATCAAACTGCCAGTAAGCGGGAAAATACAGCAAAAGCAGGATAATCCCGCCAAAAAATGTAGCAAACAGGCTCAGCACAGACGATCGCCTGGTTTTAAGAAACCGTATATCCTTTTTAAAGCTCTCGATGAGGCCGCTGCTCTTAAACCGGCTGCGGATCATGCGCGTGTAAAACAAAAGCAGTAAATTCACTGCGTAGAGCACCAGACACATAATGCAGTAACTGTGAATATAAAAGGTCGATATGGCCGCCAGAACGATGCTATAGAAGGTGAACGCTGCTGCAATGAGAAAAAGTAGGGTCCAGACACGCTTGTTTTCTGCGCCCTTATTTTTGGCAAACAACAAAAAACATAGAAAAAAAATGTAGCCGACGATGCCCCACACGGCAACCGGTAAACCCAGAAAAATGGAGGTGGTGCTTTGGGATACGGTATCACAATTAATGGCCCTTGAAATGGCACAGAAACTTTTATAACCGATGTCAGTGTATACCCGATAATGGGCGTACGAAAGATATATGGATACAAGAAGACCGATAAGGCCAATAGATAATACGGTATAATAATAAACCGCAAATGGCAGTGGCTGAACGGGTTTATTTCTTTTAAAAAACTTCCACATAAATAAATGGCTATGTTTTAAAATTAGCGGGTCAGCTTGAAGGCAATTTTCAGATATCATCTGCCATCTGGCCTGATCCTCTGTTTTTGTTTTTAGACTGCCGAACTTTCAATAAGATTAATGATTTTTATTTTGGACTTGGCGGGCAGGAAATTTTTGCCCGGATCACCTTTGAGCAAAACCAGCAATTCCTCCGACGGAATGATTTTTAGTAATTCTTTTAAATATCGATCAACGTCTGGTTTATCGTCGACGCTCAAATTGGTTTCCACCAACCACAACAATGTTAGGTCATCATCCGGTGCGAATTTTAGCACCCGGCTAAAAATGGCTTCAGCACGTTCGTAATGCCCCATTAAATTGTTGCATATGCCCGCACCCAGCAGCGCCTGCTGGTTTTCGGAAACGAGATTTAAACATTGTTCAAAATATTGAAGTGCCGCATCATATTGGTTCTGATTCAATAAAACGTAACCTTTTAAATAGTTGTAATCAAAATGGGCCGGGTGCCGGGTCATAAGCTGATTGAGGTTGTCCAATGCCGCATTCCAGTTTTTCATTTCGATTAAGCCAATTACATATCGATGTCGGATGACGTCATTGCCGGGTAAGCGTTCTAAAGCATTTTGCCAGAGTTCGAACGCTTTCTGATAATTTTTTTTCTGAACATAAAGCAACGCCAGATTACTTAACGCTATGGGATTGGCAGAATTATTGTTTGCTCGAAGATTTAATGATTTTTTGTATAGGTCGATCGCCTTGTCGTACTGCCCGATTTTGGTATAATAGGCCCAGGCCAAATTATGAAGCGGGCGATGAGAATTGGGCGCTTTGTGCATGGCATCTTCCCACAAAGCCTTTTCAGTGGCCCAGGCCATATTTCTGATGTACGTGCCAGCTCCAATGCCGATAATTATTAGAACCGAAAGGCAAGCCAAAACAGATCGAAAGGACTGGCTTTTTTTCGCATAGCTATCCATTAGCTTTTTGAAGCCTGCCGCAACCGGCAGGAATAAAAATAGAGACGGCAGGTAGTTGCGATGTTCGAAAATCAGTTCCAACGGAATGATCGTGGACTCGATGACATGATTTAAGTAGAAAAACAAAATCGCCAATGCCAATAACGGCCGTTTTTTGATCTGAGATAATCCGATGCTGATTAAGAGCAGATGAAATACTATCGCTGGCAGGGTGGTCCAGGGCTCAAATAGAGAGGTAGAAACGATAATATCGTGTTCGATTGAGAGCCGGTGCGGTAAAGGATAAAAGATCAGGCTCAGGTAAAAAAGTACAATTCGAGGTTCAGTTAGCAGGCGTTCATAAAGGCTAAAGGGGCGGCTCTGAAAACCCTCCATAATTAAAAAGGGGTTGCCCGGGACAAACAACCACGCACCCAAAAAGACCAGAAGCATGCCGCCCGCAATTGAGCCACCCCAAAAAACTCTTCTCACCCCCTGTGAGCTCAGATCTTGAAAACAAATAATTTCGATCAAAAGTAAAACAAACGGCAGCGTTACTGTATTTTGCTTTGATCCCAGAGCAAATATAAAACTGAGCGCACAACTAAAAAGCAACAAAATACGCTTTAGCGGGTATTGGCTCAGTCGGGTTTTTACATAAAAATAGATGCCCATTATATAAAACATGGCCGCCATAGAAGCCATGCGTTGAACGATGTAGGTAACGGCCTGAACTTGAACCGGATTAATGGCCCAGAGCACTGCTGCCAGAAAGGCAATAAAATTTTCTTGGCCTCGATAATGCTTCATCAGGTTTGGTGATTTGAGTATATTGAGAATCGTCAGAAATAGGAGGTAAGCTGTTAGAATATGAACCAGAATGTTGACGACATGATAGCCAAATACCTGTTCTTTGCCAAAATACCAGTTGATTGCAAAGGTCAGGCATGGAATCGGACGGTATAGTCGGTTGGTGATCGTCCCCCCGGATTCAGGAGAAGTGAAAAAAGTACGAATCAGTGAACCCGGCTGCAGGTTGGTAATGTGCAGGCCCCTGTTATTGAGGATATTGGGCCGATCGTCCAAATGCCATGCAGCATCAAAGGAATTCCAATAGATCAGGACAATCATCAGAAACAATAAGATTAAGGCAGTACTTCTGGTAAAGCGCATGATTGGGTTTTTATCCTGTTGCAACAATCGCGTCATACCTCGCGTGTCGGCTAATTAGCCAGCATGGTCTTGCGCTTCAAAACGGCTACCCAAAGTGGGGAATTCGGTGGCCACTTCACATTTTGGGTCCATTGGTAATGCGTCTCTTTTTGAGAAATTGTAACCAGACCGACCAGTTCATAGTATTTTGACTGATAATTTTGTAACCATCTATGCAACAGGCTGTGTGAGGTCTGGCTTCTAAGCCAGGAAGTCGGAACATTGACGAAAACGATAAATTTGGGCTGCACGCTTTCGATCTCCTGGATCATTTCTCTTTGCATCGTTAAGGCATAATCGTGGTTTTCCATCAAGGCATACATATAAACGTACCCGCTGGCCGACAGGCGATCAGCGTAAAAATAAATCTGGGGCTCAGATCCCAATACGGCGATTCGGTCTTTTTCGTCGGTGTTGGCCCTGATAAATTGAGCGATCTGGATGGTTTCCGGGAATGGGTTGAGCCCATACACCGTGCGCGATAATTGAATGGGCGTCATATTAAGTAGAAAGAGCCTATGTTGATAAACAGATCCAAACACACAGATGCCTGCCAGCAAAAGGGAAAATCCGTATTTGAGGATCAAAGGTTGTTTTGACAAAAGTTTGTTGCAAACAACACCGATTGAAATGCCGGCAAGTAAAGCCGATGCCGGCATCAATAATATGAAATAATGTGGCCGGAAATAAAATCCAGGGCAGACGGCCATAACCGAAAAGACAAAAAACAGGCCGACAAAAATGAACCTATGGCGGGTGTTTTTATCCAGCCCCAGCGCCGGCAGACCGAATAAAACCAGCAGCCAGATCAATGGCGCAGATTGAATAATATTCAGGGCGCGAGCTTTAAAAAAATGCCACCCCACGCTAAGCGGTGCAAGCTCCGTATATGCTTTTGCATATTTGAAGGTCCAAAACCAGAATTTATCAAATATCCCGTTAAATACAAAAACCATACAGGTTATCCCATAGGGAATAATGGCTCCAAGCGTGAACAGCCCGGCTTTAAAAAACAGGTGCCGCTGAAGTACCGGACGAAAACGAAATTGCTGAATCAAAATATAAAGGCCGCCAAAAATGATAAAAGCCGCCCCATGTTGCTTCATTAAAAAACCGCTGCCAAGCAGGAGCCCGCTGATCAAGAGCAGCCAAGGCCGATTTTCATCCATTGCCTTAACTAAAATCCACAAGCCACTGACACAAAAAAGAATTACGAAATGCTCGGCATTGGCAAAAATGCCCTGCACAGATGGCAGGAGGGACATAATGGAAAAAGCTGCGGCCGCCACCAGGCCGACAATCGAATCGTAAAGTTGTTTGGCCAATAGAAAAACGAGGACGATCGTGGCGGCATTGATGAACATCAAGCCCAGGTGAATTCCCATATGCGTTTGGCCAAATATCGTCATCAGGCCGGCGTAGGCCGCATAAATACCCGGAAGCTTCATGTTGTAAAGCTGTTGATAGGGCAACATGCCCTGCAAAATCAATTGGCCGCCATAAGCGTACTCGCCCTCATCCCGTTCCAACGGAACGCTGATCAGTCCATAGCGGATGACCATGGTGAGCAAAACAACGAACAACAGCCCATAGACGGCGATCCGCAAGTTTGCCGTTTGCGTCTTGCAATCGCTATCGGATGGGTTGTTTTTTATCATTTTTAGCGACAATGATTTTTGTGGGGTTAAAAATTTTGCCGTGCAAGGTTTAAAGGATCTGAATCGTTTTGCAAATTAACCCTCCGCAGCCGCTGTATTTGTCGCCGAATGACGGATGCTGTCAAATCCGGCACTCTGCCGGTCAAAACACCCCGCCACAAAGGAAATTCAGTATAGGGATGATCATCGGTCACTTCGGGAAGGTTTTTCACAAGCCCGCGCAATTCATTGGGGCCTAAAAGATACAGGTTGGCCAGGATAGCCTCATCCTGATAAAAAGCCTCCCATTCACTTAAATCGGGAATTTTACTGAGTCGCCGGACCAATGCTGAAAGGCTGGCGGGGGTTTGCTCAAAAGAGCGGTGCCCGCCGATAAGATAAAACCCGGGCATTCTCAGCCCCCCCCAGAGACTGGCACCGGGGAAGACATTCGCAAAGGTTTTCATGATCATCATCAACTCGCCGGCCGGTGCCGGCGGCAACCACAGGCAGACCACTCCGGAATCGGTAATTCTGGACTTGCAAAGCTCCAAAAATTCACGTGTATAAAGATTAACCGTACCCGCGCTGTAGATGGGTGGCGCCGGGTCAATGGTGATAACGTCATACGCTTTTTTATTTAACAGTAAAAAGTTTCGGCCGTCGTCCGCGTACAGGTGAACATTGGGTTTTTTGACAATGCCGTCGGCATCTTTGTGAAAAAATTTGAAGCAGTCAAAAACATTGGGAACGATATCGACTGCATCAATATCCACCTGCACCCCGGGGTGGCGGCTGGCGGATCGCAGAGTGGTGCCCATGCCAAAGCAGACCACCAATATGCGTTTTGGATTTTTTGCCAGCGCCATGGGAAGATGGGCCATTAGCTTGGTTTCGCTGGCAAGCACGGTCATTCCCACACCGTTGGTAAAAAGGTGCCGCGCCATTGGATTTTCGGGTGCCCCGGCCGGCACAACGGTTCCGGCAATTCCTTCATGAAAAGCATACATCTGGGCATTGGCGCCCAAGTACTGCTGAACCCGCTCGAACATCACGCGCTTATAGGGTGCGGTAACCATAACGCACACAACCACAAAACCAGCGACTAGGGCATATGAAAAAACAGGCCGTCCGCTGCATTCCTCACGCGGTCTAATCCACAACAGAATACCGCCCAGAACAATATTGAGCATCGCCAGCAGAATCATGGTTTGCGTGGTTCCCAGATAGGGGATCAAAATAAAACCGACCGCAATGCTTCCCAATATGGCGCCCAGGGTATTCGCAGCGTAAGCCCAACCCGTTGCCTTCCCCGGCAGATTTGAATCGGACAGACAGCAGCGCACGGCCACCGGAAATTGCCAGCCAAATGCAACTGCAACGGGAAAAACCATAAGGATGGCAGTGAGCATACCCAGGGAGTAGCCCGCTATGAAACCATTTGATATTTTGCCAAACACGGTAAACATCAGCATTCCCAAAACCGTCAGAAATCCAATCAGGATTTCAAGCACGGCAAAAGTGGCTACCGGGCGATCTTTGGAAACAGCAAACCGCGTTGACAGCCAGCTGCCATAGGCAATCCCGAGCAGGAATAATCCCAGCATAAAACTAAACGCATAAATGCTCGTTCTAAGGGGCAACATCAGAAAGCGGCCCCAGAGGATTTCATATGCCAGGGCCGTAAAACCGGATACGAAAAGCGCCAGCCGGGACCAATACCTGATTCGCAAAGATAAGCCCGCTGGAACCGCCACAGCGCATTTTGAATTCTCTGGCTGCGGGGCATGGTGATCATTAATTTTTAACTTCATCTGCAGGAGTCCTGCCAGCAAAGCTGCAAGGAGATTCAACGTTGCGGCAATCAACAGTGAAACCGTCTCACCGAAAAATCCGAGCAGAAAAAAACCAGCAACAAAAACGCCCAAAACGGCTCCAAACGTATTGATCGAATACAGTCTGCCCAAACCCTGTTGGAAGTGATCGTTGTGGCGCGTAACGTGCGCCACCAGAAGCGGCAGCGTTGCTCCCATCAACACGGTGGGCAAAAAAAGGCACAGCATTGATAACACCACCCGTGAGGCGGTTAGAAAAGGTTCGTTGTTACCGATTAGTTCATAGATGCTCAGGTAAATTTGGCCGAATACGGAAATAAATGTAAAAGACGCCAGCAGGGCAACAACTGCAATGCCGATCTCCAAAACAACATACCCTATCAACGGCTTTTTATATCGATCCGCAAGCTTGCCGCCCGTATAAGCACCCAACGCCAATCCGCCCATGAATACGCACAGGACTGTTGCGGTCGCAGATGTCGTTGATCCCAAATAACGGGTCAGCATGCGCACCCACACGATCTGAAAAATCAGGCCGCTCATACCGGACAGGAAAAAAGCAAAAAAAAGCATCGTTTTCAGAGATACGGTAAAATTCATATCAAAAAATAGCCGTTTTCGATTTAACTTTTCGGTTATATTCATACCTTTAATCTTTTCCCTTTTTATATCGTTTCTTTATTTCAAGTGAATTTGCGCTGCCGGGATAGTGTTCTGAATAAATGAGTTTCATTTTTGCCAGACGAAATTTAAGCGCCGTGAACAGACAGCCCAAACCATACTTTATACTTCTTGGAAGGTTAATCGAAGATGCTTCGGCAAAGTACTTCGTGGGACAGCTCACTTCAGCGATCGTATAGCCATACCACAATATTTGTGCCAGCATCTGGTTATCAAATACAAAATCATCGGAGTTGTGTTCAATCGGCAACTGCTCCAGCAATTGTCGGGAAAATGCACGGTAGCCCGTATGATATTCCGACAACTTCGCTCCCAATAAAATGTTCTCGGCGAAAGTAAGTCCCCGGTTTGCAACGTATTTCCACACCGGCATCCCGCCGTTGAGCGCATACCCGCCTAATATTCTGGAACCCAACACACAGTGATACAATCCATTTCCGATCATCGAGGCCATAGCGGGAATGAGTTTAGGGGTATACTGGTAGTCCGGATGGACCATGATAATAATGTCCCCTCCGGCTTCCAGCGCCAGTCGATAGCATGTTTTCTGGTTGCCACCGTAACCGGTGTTTTTCGCATGCGCATGCACAAGGGTATTCGGCAACGTCCCTGCCACCGAAACAGTGGCATCTCTGCTGTCATCATCTACCACAATGACCCGATCAACAATTTCCTGGGCCATCACCTCTGCATAGGTCTTGCGGATCGTTTGAGCGGCATTGTATGCCGGCATTACCACGACAATTTTGTGGTCTTTGTACATCGAATTAATATTTCCTTAGGCAATATCCGGCTGCAGCCTTCTCATTGAAAATCCAGTTTGACCTGCGGATTTTTCTTCCCTTCATAGGTTGCAGACAAGTTTTCAAGATTTGTTTTTGCTACCACCAGATCAGGCTTTATTCGGATTGCCTGCCTGAAATTGGCCATTGCTTCTTGCATCTCGCCTTGCGACACCAATGCCGCACCCAGGCTGTTGTAGACTTCAGCAAAATCAGGCTTTAAGCGTAGCGCCTCTCGAAAATGAACAACAGCCTCATCCGTTGCGCCAACCCGAAGCAACAGAACCCCAAAATTGTGATGCACGCCCGCAAAGTCCGGTTTAGCCTTTAATACGCTCTGGTAGTAGGCAAAACTCTCCGCTTTCTTCCCCTGGGAAAACAGCGCTGATCCTAAATTAATGTGGCCCGGTTCAAATTCAGGATTAATGTGAAGCGCAGCACGATAATGCGTGATGGCCTCATCTATTCTGCCATGCAGTGCCAATTCAAAACCAAGATTATTATGGATGACATAGTTGTCCGCTGTTACCGCAAGGGTATGTTCAAAGAGCGTGAAACTGTTTTTCCAGTAACTGACCTGCGCCCTGGCGGTGGTGACCAACAGAAAGCACAGCACGGCTGAAACGACAGACAGGGCTATTTTCTTGTAGCGCCAGTTGTCAATCAGTTGCGCCGTCCCCCAGGATAGGATCACAAACAACCCGACCAACGGGATATAGGTGTAGCGATCCGCCATGGCCTGGACACCCACCTGCACCAGCCCGATTACCGGCACAAGGGTTCCGACATACCAAAACCAGCCGACAAAAAGCCAGGGGAGCCGTTTGCGGTACCGAATGGTCAAAAATGTGATACAACCCAACACCGCACATACAGCGCAAATCTGCCAGGCGGTTATCACGGCGGGATATGGATAAAGAATTGCCAGATCATGGGGCCAGATCATCTGTTGGATGTATTTCAGGTATGAAACTAAAGCATTGGCCACACGCATGGTCAGCGGATTGACCTCTAAAAGGCCCACGGCCTCCCCCTTAGACTGAACTAAAAAAGTCACAGCGCATGACAGGCCTGCAAGGACAAACAATGGGATTTTTTCATATACCAATCGCCATAGCGCTAAGCGGTGCTTCAATTGAGCCTTGGAATCCTTTATTTGACTGAAATTGAGCCGTTTTAATGGCCAGTAATCAAGAAGCAGCAGAATGAACGGCAACGTCACAAGCATGGGCTTTGTCATGAGACCCAGTGCAAAAAAACCGATAACACCCAAATATCGGGCCTTTCTCGGCTTCTGTATATAGCGGACATAACTCCACACGGCCAGCATCCCCCAAAAAATACTCAGGACATCTTTGCGCTCTGCTGCCCAGGCAACAGATTCGACATGCAGCGGGTGGATTGCAAACAGAATTGCCACAATCCCGCTGCGCCAAACCTGGCCGGTCATCATTCGGAACAAAATGAATATCAGCAAGCTATTGATCAGGTGGAAAAAGACACTGGTCATATGATGCCCCTCCGGACGCATTCCGAAGAGCTCAACATCCAGCATGTGAGACAGCCAGGTAACCGGGTGCCAATTGCTGGCATGGGTCGACATAAAGGCCCAGATGACGCTTTCATTGCTCAACCCCTGACCCACATAGCGATTCTCGGTCACATATTTATCATCGTCATAACCGATAAAATCATGCGTGCGAATTTGTCCATATACAGTAAGTGTGACAACGACAATAAAAACGGATATGATGGCATCCGGCCGCAGGGTATGTCTAATTTTTTTATCGATAAATTTTCGTTTTTCAGCTAAATGCATTCGCAATACGACGATGTTTGACATTTTACTTTTTTAAAAAGGGTGAACCAGAAAATTCACCTATAGTCACATTTTCATTCAAATATCATACCACAATTTCAATTATTTTGGGGAAGATTGCTCTTTAATCTAAAAAATGAAAAATGGCTCTCCTGAGTTATTTCGGAGGGATAGCAATAATATCGGTAGTCGCTTTTACAGGAATTTGATTGGAAAAATTTTGTAGGTTTATTTTTTTTCCATTTTTGGCGTTAAACAAACTGTATCTGAGACTTTCGAAGTAATCGTGAAACTGTTCAAATTCAAGCTCCTGCTCGTTCAAAACATAACCGCCTATTTCAAAAACGACGAACGGCAGGTATTTTTTTATTGTTTTTCGCGCTCCGTTTAGCACCTTGTGTTCGTGACCATCAGTGTCAATTTTAATTAAATCAATGCGTTGGATCTGATTTTGCATACAAAAATGATCCAAGGTGATGGCAGCAACTGATTTGGCGGGCTTGATTGTACCGCCGTGCAACGGATGCGTATTTTTGGCACTCCCATCAACTTTCCAACTGGCGTATGCTTGAATTTGAGGTTCTGAGGTGGAATGGTCCGATAGAAATTGCTGGAGCGCAGAAATGCGTTCAGCCAGTTTTGGGTTTAATGAAAGATTTCTTTGCAACTTCTTAAAAGCATAATCAGTCGGTTCAAACGCATACACATGACCTTCAGAAGCGCCTTGCGCGAAACGTAATGCCATAGTGCCGACATTGGCACCGACGTCAAATACGATTGCCTCTTTTGCTAATGAAAAAAATTTATTTTGAATTACGTAACTCTGAAAACTTCCAAATAAAAATAGTGACAAATCAATACCTTCCGACAGATCCACCTCATAGAATACCCCGCTGCGTTGGATAATGCGCTTATTTTTCCCCAGCAAAAAACGACACAAACAGTATAGTGCGCGTGCCACAGCAATTCTAATCCGGGTCATCGGTATTTTTTTGAGAATAAGTGTATTCAATTGCGCCTTCACCATAAAAAAATTACATCGATTGACGGTTTAATGAAATAATACCGGTGCCCTGGATTGTCCCCGTAATCTCCGGGCAACAATTTCAAATAAACTTAATCCGCCTGGCAGCAAAGATGACCATCTTTAGCAGTAACCAGCCATGGCTCCAGCGATCGATATTGGTATCGCCGTAGGATCGCGATCGATAGCGAATCGGTATTTCTGATATTTTAAGGCCAAGTTTGGTCGCTCCGAATAAAAGATCGAAATCCCCAAAAGGGTCGAAATTTCCAAAATAAGTGCGATTCCCGGCAATTTTTTCGTAATCACGTTTCCACAACACCTTGGTTCCGCAAAGGGTGTCATTTATCGGTTGTCCCAGCAGCCATGAAAACACCAGACTAAAAAATTTGTTCCCCACCATATTTAAAAATCGCATCGACTGGTTTTCCATGGGATAAATTAAACGAACGCCGTTAATAAATTCACCTTTTCCGGAAGCAAGCGCGTCGACAAATCGGATCAGGTCTTCAGGCGGGACGGTCATATCCGCATCCAGGATAACGAGGATATCGCCGTTAGCTTCATCAAATCCCAATCGAACGGCATCCCCTTTCCCCCGGCCGGATTGTTGCAGCAATCGACACCCTCTATCGCTGAAGCGCTCGATAGCCCGTTGGATGGACTCATAGGTTTGGTCCTTGGAATGGCCTTCAATAAAAATGATTTCGGTTTCCTTGCCGAGTTGGGGAACCCGTTTCAATATGGTTTCTATATTACCGGCTTCGTTTCTGGCAGGCACAATCACGGAAACCGTAACGGTGTCGGCTGACACAGATGACGCCTCATATGGGGTGGGTCTGGCAACGACAAAATTGGTCAGTGCCAGCCAGTTAAACGGAATAAAATTCACAAGGTACCGGTTAGCCAGGCTTGCAAGAATTCGAATCGGCAGCGGAAAAAGAATCAGCGGCCTGGAATTAATCACTTCAAAACCGGACAGCTCCAGCAAATTGTAAATATCATGCGGGGAAAACCAATTTTGCGCCAATGTGTCAAAACCTAAATTCAACCGTTTCGCGATGGAGAGCGGCATGCGCCAGAGGTTATTGAAAAAATTTAATATCACGCGCGTTCGGGGATGGATAAGACGGCGCAATTCTTCTAACAAGCGCTGCACGTCCCAGAGATCATTCACGAGGTCCGAAAGAATAATGACATCAAATGTTCCATTAAGCGGCATCTCATGCGCATCGGCCCGAATAAAAGATAAGGTTTTGTGTTTACTTGCCGCACATCGAATCATTTCACTCGAAAAATCAATACCCACGCCCAGAGAGGGGTTCAGGGCAGCGAGCAGGTCGCCATGGCCGCAACCAAGTTCTAAAATACGCAATCCCGGTGGGATAAAAAACCGGTAATAATATTGCAGCCGATTATGGTAAAAAGCACTCGGTCGATTTGCATTTGCCCTTTTTGCCGATACTCGATCCCAGTGGACCATGCGCTGTTTTTGGTAACGCGGCTTCCAGGTGTCCATGGATTCTTTGCGTGAGATCCTTGCGGCTGTCTCGTTTGGCACCTGTTTTACCCCTTAACCTTTGGTTGAAAATTTTCAGAATCTCTTATGGGGTCCAGATCCGAATCGCTGTCAATTAATTCCCAGCGATTAAAGCCTTTCTCGATTGCCTGATTCAGCCAGCTGATGCCTTGCTGGATCTGTCCTTTTCTTGCGTAGATACAGGCAATATGATAGTCCGCTTCAGCACTATCCGGCCTAACTTCACTTATCCGCCTGAATAACTCGAGTTTCTGTTCATATTTTCGTTTTACCTCCAGAACAATGGCAATATTGTTTTGATCGAGTTCAGTAAATCCGGGCTGTAAAGATAATGTCTTCTGAAACCCCTTAAGCGTTTCTTCCAATTTTTTTTTCTTTTCGAGCAGTTCGATTACTTTAACATCCAGATCTGCCGTCTGGAGATCAAACTTCAAAGCATCTCGCATACCGCTGACCGCTTGATCAATTCGATCATAAATGGATTTTGCTAACTTCAAATTTCTTTGACCGTCGCTAAACGATGGTCTGACGTTCACAGCTTTGCGAAAATAAAAAACAGCTTCTGCGAGCTTTCCTGTTTGCATCAACGCCAGACCCAGGCCATTATGCGACTCGGCAAAAGACGGGTTAATGTATACCGCTTTTGCATAATGGCTGACGGCCGCATCGATCTCGCCTTGCGCAAGCAGAATATTTCCCAGATTATAATGCCCTTTTTCGGAATTCGGTTCTAAACGGATAGCATCAAAATAATGGTGAAAAGCATCCTCTATCTTGCCTTGTCTGGCAAGTACAGCGCCCAGGTTGATATGGGCATCCGCATAATCCGGATTTATTCTAAGGGCTTCAGAATAGCGCTCAATCGCTTCCTGGTTCCGGCCCACTGAAGCCAGGACAAGGGCCATGTTGTTGTAAATGCCTTCCGGTTCGGGCGGGTCTTTTTGCAGTGCGATTTCATAGTGCCGGATGGCCTCGTCTGCCTTACCCGTGTCATTGAGCGCATTTGCCAAATTATTATACGCAACCCAGCTACCACCGGTTGCTTTAACCGCATGTTCAAAAAGCGCAACGCTGTTGGCCCAGTGGCGGATTTGGCTGTTGGTCAGGATCATCAAGGCAATGACAGCCATTCCGGCTGTACAGGATAAAAAAATACGTTTGTACCTCCAGCCCAAAAAACACTCTGCGGCCCCCCAGGCAATCATGATAGACAGCCCGATTAACGGAATATATGTATAGCGATCCGCCATGGCCTGACCGCCCACCTGAACCAAGCCGATGACAGGCACCAGCGTTCCAACATACCAAAACCAGCCAACGGCCAAATACGGCCTCCGTCTGATTTGCAGCAACACCCCTAAGGATACGCTCACCAGCAGCGCAGCGGCTGCGGCAACCTTCCAAAACGTGAAGGAATCTGAAAGCGGATAAAAGATGGCCAGATTAATCGGCCAAAGCATCTTGCCGATATATCCCACGTAAGCAAAAATCGCATTTGCAACGCGAAGGCCCAGCGGATGCATATTAAACGGCACCATCGCTCCACCGCTTTGCTGGGCATAATAGGTCACAACACATGAGGCCGTCGTGAGCACAAAAAACGGCAGTTTTTCTAAAATCAAAGAATAAACCGAGGAAACACCACCCGCCGGCTGCAGTCGAAAGCCTTTGCTGATATTTAAGCGACCCAGCGGCCAGTAATCCAGCAGCAGCAACAAAAACGGTAGCGTCACCAGCATGGGCTTGGCCATCAGCCCTAATATAAAAAACAACAGCGCCAACCCATACCAGGACCGGCTGCGCTGCCGGGTGTATTGCGCGTAGCTGATCAGCGTCAGTATTCCAAAAAAGGTGCTCAGTAAATCCTTGCGCTCTGAGACCCAGGCAACCGATTCCACATGCAGCGGATGCAGCGCGAATAAGGCCGCCACAAACACACTGCGCCAAAAGGCACCCGTCAGTGCTTTCAGCAAAATAAACAACAATACCGTATTGGCGATATGAAACAGCACATTGGTCAGATGGTGTCTGCCGGCATTCAGCCCGTAAAGCTCAACATCGGCCATGTGCGACAACCAGGTCAATGGATGCCAGTTGCAGAAATAGGTCGTTTGAAAAGACCAGAGAATTCCCTTGGCAGTTAAACCGGATGAAACCCGATGGTTTTCAGAAACATACAAATTGTCATCGAAATTAATAAAATCATAGTGGCCCAGCGGCCAATATAGAGCCAGGATGACAATAACAAAGAACAGACAAATGATGATTTTGTTATCAACTTTATGTATTTTATTTTTATTTATTTTTATTTTGGACATGGCCAGCAATTTTATCTTTATGCACCCGCAACCGCGAGTTTTGAATATTCTGTATCATATCATAAATTCAATGGTTTTGGGCAAGGCCGCAAACCGTTTACCTCAATTATTTGCATACTGGGTTTTAATGATCATATAAAATCAACCGAACAGAGCCGCATGGTATTTGATTATTGAGTATCGGTCAGGTTATTGGGTTTAATTTTAATCAGATCCGGATCTGTTTTATAAAAATCCCATCGTTTCGCATCAATTGCCTGTGCCATGCTTAGCCAATTCATCGCTTTTTGCATGCTTCCTTTTCTGGCAAAAATGCAGGCGATATGGTAATAGGCGTCGGCAGTGGTCGGCTGGATTTTGGTTATTTTTGAAAACAACGGAAGCAAGCTCTCATATTCCTTCATCACCGTTGATACAGCAGAGATATTATTCTCTTCTATTCGGATGAATCCGGGTTGCCGCGATAGCGCCTTTTGGAAATTGTTTACGGTCTCGATTAAATCCCTTTTTCTCTCTGATAACGCGACAATTTTCAAATCCAACCCCGATTCTTCCAGGTCAATGTTTAATGACTGGCGCATGCGCCTCACCGCCCGGTTGATTTTCTCCTGGATCAATATCGCTAATTTTAAGTTTTGATTGGCATTTGCATGGTAGGGTTTTTTTTGTAGTGCGATACGAAAAAGATAAACCGCATCTTCAATATGGCCCCTGCGCATATGGGCAAGACCCAGGTTGTTGTATGCTTCCACAAAATTAGGATCTAGTTTGAGCGCAAGATTAAAATGATCGACAGCTTCATCAATTTTTCCCTGGCCCAGCAATGCGCTTCCGAAATTGACATGGGCATGGGCTGAGTTCGGGTTGTGACGTAACGCATCAGAATAATGGTGAAAAGCTTCCGTGTCGTTCCCCAAATCAGTTAGGGTCTTTCCCAGATTATTATGCGCGACCCAGTTGCCTCCGGTTGCAGCTATGGCATGCTCAAAAATGGTGACGCTGTTGGCCCAGTGACCAACCTGTATCCGCGCGACCGTCAGCAAAGTCATCAGAAAAGCCAGGGCTGCAAACACCAGCGTGATACGCTTAGGCTGCCAGCGGTTAACGATCTCCTTACCCGCCCAGGCAATCATAATAAACAGACCGATCAGCGGCACATAGGCCCAACGATCTGCCATGGCAGGCCACAGACCCGCCTGCACCAATCCGCTGACCGGAATTAACGTGCCGATAAACCAAAACCAGCCGACAGCGAGATAGGCATGTTGTTTCAACAAGAATAAAACAAAAATGGATACAGAGACCAGAAAAATTAAAGCACCTGTGATTTGCCATATCGGCACGCTATCCGGATATGAATAAAATATCGCTAAATGCGCCGGCCAGATCATCTTGCCTATATATTTGATATAGGAAACTGAGGCATTTCCGATCCGCAGTGTCATCGGTATAGATTCTAATGACGCATAATTGCCTGCACCGCTTAAAGAAGACGATGCCAGATAAACCGCTAAACCGGAGAGCAAAAAAAGCGGAATCTTTTCTATAATCAGATGATATAGTGTTCTCTCGGAAATGCCGTTTGGCGCCTGCCTGTTATTTTGCCCGAGCGGCCAATAATCCAACAAGAGGAGCACAAACGGCAGGGTCACCAGCATGGGCTTGGCTAAAAGACCCAGGGCAAAAACAAACAATACCGTGAGATACCGGAGCATTCCGGGCCGCTCGTGATAATACCCATATGCAAGCAACGTGAGCATCCAGAAAAAAGTACTGAGCACGTTTTTGCGTTCGGAAATCCAGGCGACCGATTCCACATTGAGCGGATGCAGGCCGAACAGTGCCGCCACAACAGCACTAGGCCAAATCGCACCCGTCATCCGATAAAGCGTCAGAAACAACAAAAGTACGCCGGCCATATGAAAAAAAACATTGCTTAGATGATGTCGGCCTGGATTCATCCCGTAAAGCTCAACATCCAGCATATGCGAAATCCAGGTGAGCGGATGCCAGTAAGTATTTCCTTTGTCTTGAAAACTAAAAGACCATGCCAGGTTTTCTTTAGTCAGTCCGGATTGAACATGATGATTTCCGGTGACATACTGGGTATCATCAAAAATGATAAAGTCAAAATTTATTGCGCCTGAGTAAACAATCAATATCGCCGCCATTAAACCCAGGCAGACAAAAATAGTATATCGCGTTTTAAACATTACTTTCTTTAAATCATGGATGTAGTTTAAGGGCTTTTTTTAGATTTTCGCTGGCATCAACGTAGTCGGGATTTAATTGCAATGCCTTTCTGAAGTGATCGGCGGCTTTTTCAAATCTACCCATACGGATCAATGCAACACCAAGATTATTATGGATCGCAGGATCGTTGGGTTCCAGGCCTAAGGCCTTTGAATAATATGAAAGTGCTTCAACGCTGCGGCCCTGCCCAACCATCACATTGGCAAGATCATTGAGAACGTCCTTGTTGTCCGGTGAGAGATCTAAAGCAAGGTGATAATGGGATATGGCCTCATCGGTTTTGCCGATTATCATTAGCGCTGTGGCCAAATGATAATGCGCTAAAAAGTATTTCGGATTAAGTTCTGCGGCCTGCCTAAAATAGCGAATTGCATCGGCAGTTTTCCCTTGCTGCTGCAAAATATATCCGAGGTTGAAGTTAACCCTCGGGCTATCAGGCAATAAATTTACTGCCGTCCTTAAATTATTAAGCGCTTCATCGTTTCGGCCGTCATCCATCAGGGCCAGGGCCAGATTATTTAAAATAAATGCATTCCCCAATTTGTTCTGCGGCATCGCGGAGCCGCCTACCGCCTTTACGGCCTGTTTAAACAAGGTGGTACTATCGGTCCAATGAATGAGGTGCATTCGCGTCGTGATGGATAAAAGCAGCAGTACAGTTGCGGCGGTAATAGCCAGTATTTTATGCTCGTGATGCCAGCCTCTGATAAGCTCGGGCAACCCCCAGGCAATCATGATAAACAGTCCGATCAACGGCACATAGGCCCAGCGATCGGCCATCTGCGGCCATAATCCCACCTGCACGAATCCAATCACCGGCACCAGGGTACCCAGAAACCAAAACCAACCCACCGCGAGATATGGCCGGCCCTTTAGCCCCCAAATCGCCAGCGCCGACAGACTAACCATTACCGCCACAGCACCCATAAGCTGACCCGCCGAAATCATGTCCGGAAACGGATAGAAGACCGATAAATCCTGGGGCCAGATCATCTTTCCGACATACTTAACATAAGAAACCAGTGCATTTTCGATACGCAGCAGCATCGGCACCAGTTGTAACGAAATGACATCGCCCTCCCCCTGGACCGATTTCGAAGAAATATAAACTGAAAGCGTCGATAGCAAAAGCAACGGAACTTTTTCGAAAACAATCTGCCGGGTGTTACTTTCGTGACGAATATTCGAATTTAACCTCGCTATCCACCAGCGCCGCAGCGGCCAGTAATCCAGCAGCATGAGCACAAATGGCAGGGTCACCAGCATGGGTTTGGCCAGAAGGCCGAGGACAAACGCAAAACATACGGCAACATATCGCCAGAAGCCGATTCGCCGGGTATAATGCGTATAAGCGAGCAGGGTGAGCAGCCAGAAAAATGTGCTGAGTACATTTTTTCGTTCCGCAATCCATGCCACCGATTCCACATTGAGCGGATGCAAGCCGAACAGCGCCGCCACAACAGCACAGCGCCAAATCGCACCCGTCATCCAATTCAGCGCTAAAAACAGCAATACTGTATTAAGCGTGTGAAACAACACGTTGGTGAGATGATGCCGGCCGGGGTCCAGTCCATACAGTTCGACATCCAGCATATGGGATAACCATGTCAGCGGATGCCAGTAGTTTTTATCTTTTTCTTGAAAAGTAAAAGACCATACCAGACTTTCCTGGGTCATTCCGGATCGAATATACGAATTATGATAAACGTATAAGTTGTCATCAAAATTGGTAAAATCATAGTGGCGCACCTGCCAATAGGCCGAGATTGTGACGACAACCAGAAGCAGGCATAGCCAAACCTCAGAACGGATGATCCCTCGGGGATTGTTATGGGTCAGTATTGAGTTCATGCTCATTATGGTTGCAAAGCGCTAAAAATGACATGCTTAAAGGATTATTATATCATCAAAAACGGGAAGTATCCAAAAAATATCCGGGTTTGCGAGACGCAAGAAGAAAGGTGGCCTTAAATTGTGTCAACATGAAAAAAGTTGCAGTTGGATGGCAACTTTTTGGATGAACAACAAAGGGGGATTTAAATCCCCCTTTATTGTTTTGATAATCACTAAATTAGCGGGCTCAAAATTAGACAGGATTTATTTTGATGACCCCTAAGCCATAATTAGCGCATAAATTTAGTATACATATGATTGGCGCCACTGGACCATCTATCCGCTGCGGCATTCGTCGAGCTGGCCTGACGATAGTCTGACGGACATCTGCCGGCTGCTTCCGTAACCGTAATGTGAATACTGTCGTCGGCTGCTCCGGTTACCACGACCCGATTCTGACCACCTTTGTTGGTTAAGATAAAGCCCAAATAAGATGATGTCGCGTTCGTGGTTGTCAGGGTCGTATGCTCCGGAATCGCAAAGTAATCTGAAATGGTGGCTGCCACATTGTTGGCATCGGATTCGGCCGAATTACAATAGGACTTGTTACGATAGGCGATAAAGTTTGGAATCGCAATCGCTGCGAGCACACCGATGATGGCGATAACAATCATCAGCTCGATGAGTGTAAAACCTTTTGAGTTGTTGCCTCTGAGTTTCTGTAACATGTTAAAACCTCCCTCGTGTTTAATGTTTATTTTATTTTTATTTAAGGTTAACGAATTTGCTCAATTTTTTATCTGCCGCGCCTGGCGATTTTGGCCCCACCCCCTTATTCAATGAATCAAAATGTTTGCTGTATACTGAAAGCAAAACCTGTGCCATGATTGCTAAAATTAAAGAACAAATTCTATTAGATTGATATAATAGTAAATATTTCTATAATCGTCCAAAATGCCTGATGGTCAAGCCGGTCAATTTTTGCTGATTTACAATTATCAGGCTTCCCATTGACAAAATTTGTCAGGTTCGTCCGGCAGCGAAGTACCACCCAAAATGTATTTGCAATGATTAATATCGGCTGATTTGTAAATTCCTGCAATGAAATTTTGATTTTACATAAATGGCGGTGGGAACGATGACTGGAAAATTCTGTTTATTTATCTATGTCGAGTTTATCGAGACGGTATCGGAGTGAACGAAAGCTAATGCCCAACAATTCAGAGGCCTTGTTTTTGTTCCCATTGCTGCAATCCAGAGCTTTTTTGAGGTATTCGCGTTCAATTTCTTCAAGAATTGAATCCAGGGCAACGCCTTTGGAGACTTCGTCCAGGTCAAAGCGCCGATCCTTGAATCCCTCGATCCAGCGGCGCTTGTGAAGCGAAAGGGCCAGGCTGTCCGGTAGAATAATATTAGTGGTGGAAAGCGCCACACTGCGCTCCAGCAGGTTTTCAAGCTCCCGGATATTGCCGGGAAAGTCATATTTGTTCAGTAAATCAAGCGCATAGGATGAAAATTTCGTTATTTCCTTAGCCATTTCTTTGGAGTATTTTTCGAGAAAATGCTGGGCCAATGCCCGCAGGTCGGCTTTGCGCTCTCTGAGCGGTGGAACTTTGATTTCAATCACATTGAGGCGGTAGAAAAGATCTTCTCGAAAATTTCCGGCAATCACCTCTTTTTCCAGGCTTTTGTTTGTCGCTGACATAATTCGGATATCAACTGATATATCCTCGTTGCCACCCACCGGCTTAAACACTTTTTCCTGGACTGCCCTGAGCAATTTGACCTGGATGGGCAGACTCAATTCGCCGATTTCATCAAGAAAAACAGTGCCTTTATGTGCGATCTCAAACAACCCCTTTTTATCGTGGGTGGCTCCCGTAAACGATCCTTTTTTATGCCCGAACAATTCGCTTTCCATGAGGGTTTCCGGGATACCGCCGCAATTAATGACCATAAAGGGATTGTTACTGCGATCACTTTCCTGATGAATGGCCTTGGCAATGACCTCTTTACCGGTGCCGCTTTCTCCGGTAATCAGAACATTGGTTTTGGTTTTAGCCACCTGCTCGATTAATTTATAGATATGGTGCATGGCCGGGCTGTTGCCCACGATCATGCCATAGTGCAGATTTTGCTTCAGCTCGTCATCCAGTTGCTTTTTTTCATGCTCGATGGTTCTTAATTCCAGTGCCTTGGCAACCGTGGTCAGCAGCTCATCCTTGTCAAAAGGCTTGGGAACATAATCATAGGCGCCTGCATTCATGGCTTCCACGGCTGTTTCGGTGGTTGCATAAGCTGATATCATGATAACCACGTTATCCGGATGGTGCTTCTTGGCGGCCCGCAGAACATCCAGTCCGGTAATATCACCCAGCCGGATATCGCACAGCAAAAGATCAAAGTGATTTTGTTCCAGTAAGTTGATTGCCTCCCGCCCGGATTGGGCGCAGGTAACTTTATAATCTTCTCTGGTCAGCATGTATTCGAGTAATTCGCGCATGCTGAGTTCATCATCGACAACCAGAATATGGGGTGTGTTTTCAGCCATAGTTGAATTCCAGGGTTTTCGTATTTAAAGTTTATTCGGCTATTTGCTGTTGGATCTTAAACCATTTTTTATTTCCATCTTTTCGACTCCCTGCCGCCAACGGTTCTATTTCAGAAATACGGGTCCCGCAGGCCGGTTGGCCTTGATCATCCGGCTTATCTATTCCAACCCCCTTCCGCATATACAATGCGTCCGTCAACCATCGTCAATACCGGTTTTCCTTGCAGTTGCCTTCCGTCAAAAGGGCTGTTTCTGCTGAGCGATTGAAATTGATTGACATCGATCACATAATCTACATCCGCGTCGATAATGGTAATATCCGCGGGCCGATTTGATCGTAAACCGTTTTCAAGCCCAAGGATACGGGCCGGCGTAATGGACATTTTTTCAACCAATTCAGTCAATGAAAGCACGCCTTCCTGCACCAGCTCTAACCCCAACGAAACGGCGGTTTCCAGCCCGATAATGCCATTGGCAGCCTTATTAAATTCAACCGCTTTTTCACGGCTTGAATGGGGGGCATGATCGGTGGCAATCACATCGATGGTGCCATCCGCCAGGCCCTGGCGGATCGCGGCACGGTCTTTTCGCGAGCGCAACGGCGGGTTCATTTTGGCGTGGGTACCCCATTCTTTTACGGCCGCATCAGTTAGCATAAAATAATGCGGGGCCGTTTCAGCCGTAACCGGCACACCTCGGAATTTAGCCGCCCGCAGGGACTCAACCGATTCAGCTGTGCTGACGTGGGCAATGTGGACCGGGGCTCCGGTTGATTCACTCAGGGCAATGTCGCGCGCCACCATGGCGCTCTCGCTGGCATTGGAAATACCCGCCAGATCCAGCTGCGAAGCGACAGCACCGGCATTCATCACGCCCTCGCCGACAAGATTCAAATCCTCGCAATGGGAAATCACCGGCAGATTGCTCCTTTGAGCGGTTTCTAATGCCGTTCGCATCAGCTGTTCATTCATAACCGGATTGCCGTCATCCGATACCGCAATCACCCCGCAGGCTTTCAAACGATCATAGGCGCAAAGTTGTTTGCCTTTCAACCCAATGCTGATGGCCCCTACCGGATAGACCCGTATTAGATTGGCGGCGGCGGCTTTGTTTAAAATAAACGCCGTCACCTCGCAATTATCATTTACCGGATGGGTGTTCGGCATGGCACAAACGGCTGTGAATCCGCCCCTGGCAGCTGCCCGGGCACCCGTCTCAATGGTCTCTTTGTGTTCATGACCGGGTTCTCTGAGATGGACGTGCATGTCAATAAAGCCCGGACAGACAATTTTCCCGGTAGCATCGATTGTTTTCGTTGTCGGATCTTCGATCTGCGAATCGAGTTCATGAATGGCCGTTTTGCCCCTCTCGCTGATATCAACAATTTTATCATCCCGGATGATGATATCGGCAATCGCATCCAGTTTACCGGGGTCGATAACTCTACCGCCCTGAATTATTGTTAGCATTGCAAATTGCTCTGTTTGTAAATAGACTCAGATGTGTTGGGTGACATCCGGCTTTGATGGGTGTTTAAGCAACGGTGCGGATCGTGCTGCCAGAAAAGTCCAATAAAATACCGATGATTGTATATACCGCCGGTTATTACCTGATATTTGGACACCGAATAAACGTTTACTTTAAAATACGGCCAAGTCGACTCCAGCGCACACCAAAATTTTCCTTATCCCAGGACCAGTATATGATAAAGGCCTTGCCATTAAGGGCTTTATAATCAACAAAGCCCCAAAACCGGCTGTCAAAGCTTTCATCTCGGTTGTCTCCCATTACAAACAGGGCGCTATCGGGAACCGTTATCGGCCCAAAATTATCGCGTGGCCGAATGTGGGCCGGCAGAATGCGCGGGTCGGTATATATGCCGTGCTCGTGATTGACCCTCTCGCCGTTTACAGTCAGTTTTTTGTCTCGAATCTCAATCACATCCCCGGGAATGCCGACAACACGCTTGATGAAATCCTTATTGGGGTCAACGGGATATTTAAAAACGACGATGTCGCCCCGCTGCGGTTTTTTGATCGGCACAATGGTTTTGCGCAAATACGGTATTTTTATGCCATAGACGAATTTGTTGACCAGAATGTGGTCTCCAATCTGAAGGGTTTGCTTCATTGAGCCGGAGGGAATTTTAAATGCCTGAACCACAAACGTGCGGATAAACAACGCGATAACGATGGCGACCAAAATGGCTTCAATATTTTCCCTTAATGCGCCCTTTTTAGGATATTCGCCTGCGTTTTCGACAGCGTGATCTGATTTCAATTTATTAAGTACCTTTCTAAGCTTCAATAATGATTTCAGCGTGACGACAGGATGCCGATGATGGCAATCACGAACCTCAAGGTCAGGTTGGCGTAAATTCCGGCTAACACATCGTCAAGAACGACGCCGCTCCCGCCGCTCACCTTTCTTTCCAGCAACCGAATGGGAAACGGCTTCAGAATATCAAAGGCTCGAAAAATGATAAACCCGAAGACCGCCGTCTGCGCGTTAAAGGGCAGTCCCACGAAGGTGACCAAGAGCCCGGCGATTTCATCGATAACAATTTTCGCCGGATCTTTCTGCTTTAATATCTTCTCAGCCGCCGATGCCACCCCAATGGCAATAATGATAAATAACAGCACACAGACAACCGACAGCCCCAAATGGAAATGGGCGAACAAAAAACATATCGGCAGTCCGATTAACGTCCCAAAGGTGCCGGGCGCAAAGGGAATGGTCCCGCTAAAGAAACCGGTCGCCAGAATTAGAACCGCACGCTCGCGAAATTTCATGGCCTGTGTCTATAACCCGATCTGCCGTTTGTCAACCCGCAACGCATGCAATCCTTCGAAGATTTTGACGTCCTATTTTGAAATCTTCTTTTTATTGATTTCAACCGCTTCTGCGGTAATGGTATCATAAACCACCCGTAATGGTATTCCCCGTTGAAGCGCAATCTGCTTGCAACTTTCATATTCCGGCACGAGACGGACATTGCCATCCGGATCTTTGACACGTTTTACCCGGATTTCACCTAAAGATGTTTGAAGGGTCTGTTGGTCCCGGGTAAGCAGCTTGCGAGCTGCCGGATAGTACCGCACGCCAAGAGATGTAGTCTCGGCTAAAAGTCGATGAATGAGACGATCTTTGCAATCCTCAGCGCACAGCACCTGCACCAGCGTCCCGGGCCTGTTTTTCTTCATGTGCACCGGTATCCAATAGACATCAAGGGCACCATCTGCAAAAAGACGTTCCATAAGAAAACTAAAAAGTTCCGGATTCATATCATCGATACAGGTTTCCAGAACTAAGATCTGATCGGTCTGCAGGTTGTATTTCAAATCCGCCGGTGTCCCCATGATGACGCGCAGCAGATTGGGCCGATCAACCAATTCCCGCTGACCGGCGCCGTATCCGATCCGGGTCAGATGCATGGGCGGCAGCGGGCCATAGGATTCCGTCAGACATCGGATAATAGCCGCACCGGTCGGCGTAACCAGTTCGTAAGCGATATCGGTCCCGTAAACCGGCACATCTTTGAGGATCGCCAAGGTGGCCGGGGCCGGGATCGGAAGTTTGCCGTGCTGGCAGTCAACGAAACCGGACCCCAATGGAATTCTGGAAGCAAACACCTTTTTGATGCCCAGCTTTTCCAGACAAAGGGCCGTACCGACAATATCAACAATAGCATCGACACCCCCCACTTCGTGGAAATGAACTTCATCCGGAGAGCAATCATGGATGTCGGCTTCCGCCCGCGCCAGTTTCTCAAAGATGCTTAAACTTTGGGACTTTACGGCTTCAGACAGGGGGCAATTGTCAAGCAGCTCCCTGATCTTTTTAAAATCTTTTGGTGGGCCTGGATCTTCGATTGCAACGTTTACCCGCTCTGCCTCAATCCCGTTGCGCTCCACCGGCGTTGAATTCAGACGAAATCCGCTTAACGGCAATCGCGAGAGCTCGGCCTGCAGCCACTCCATTGGTGCACCGAGGTCAATAAGAGCGCCCAGGGTCATGTCGCCGCTAATGCCTGAGA
>Ga0265306_10000032_pt1 | contig 48129 bp, 43 predicted proteins | sample Helome_3_FD_192493 | JGI IMG/M metagenome (GOLD analysis project Ga0265306, IMG submission 192493) | Marine sediment microbial communities from subtidal zone of North Sea - Hel_20160420 (Illumina Assembly) | ecosystem: Environmental > Aquatic > Marine > Subtidal zone > Sediment ... | reverse complement strand
CCTGAATCCAATCGAGCTCGGGTACAGATTGCCCTGGACTGAATGAAAATGCCCGGACTGTTTCTCCATATCCTTCGGTCACGATCAGGGCGGTATCCTTCGACCGCGGGATGACTACGGTCCCCGTCGCCAAAGTGCCCCCGGCAACGTCCGGTCCTGTGCCTTCTCCCATTCGGTCAGCATGGAGCGCGCTCAGAGCCAGACCTTCCAGTGAGATGCTTCCGGCGTCAGTTGAGCGAAAGGCCGATCGTACCAGGAATGCATCACTGCCATCGTCCGGTTTAGACCCCAAAACACGCAACCCAGGACCGGCTACTGAACCCGCATCAACTACGGTTGAGCCATCGTACTGGCGAAGCGTTAGTCGAACTGATCCGTTCTGTTCCTGAGCTTGAGTGATGAATACATCGGCTTCGCCCTGCCAGTTTTGAAGTATGGTTGGATTGCGCTTGAACAACGCTGTATCACTGTTGACGTTGGCCGGGAAGCTAAGGATGCTGGACCACGCAAAACCTTGAGCTTCAAAGCGATCTATTTCACTGAATTGACCCCCTTTTACCGAAGCCAGGATGGCTGGTCCTGCCTCGTTGACGATTTGCCCCTGGGTCGTATTAACGAGCAGTTCCGTTACCCCATCGTGGTCAAAATCCCAGGCAGCGGAAAGGTAGCGATCCGGCAGGTCCGCGATTGGGCTGCCTGTATCGCCATCAAGCACCAAAAGGTGCCAGCGATTGTCGTCATTTTCATTAAAGACACTCAAAAGCACTTCGCCGAACCCGTCACCGGTAACGTCCGCCACCGAGTTGGCTGTAGACATCAGGATTTTTTCGTTCACACGAATCGAACCTTCAATGATTCGGTCCCAAAGTTGAACCAGTTCACCTTGATCGTTCCAGCCGAGCACCTGGATCGTTGGTAGAAAGTCCGCGAGGATGACAACTTCCAGACGTGGATCGTCATCAAGTTGGAAAACGCCTTGCCACCCGTACGGCCGTCCTGAAATACCCTCGATCTCAGGGTCGGTAAATTCGCCTGTGGCTTCCAGTTCGCCAGTCTCCAGATCCAAAACATGCACAAGGTACCAAACGCTGACAACGACTTCGAGTTTTCCGTCGTTGTCCACGTCCGCAACCACTGGTTTGGTTACAAAGCTCCAATTGTAAAATTCCGCAAGCGGCTCCGACTTCCAGACCTCTTGCCATGCATTTCCATTCCAACGTTGCAAGAAGCAACTACCCGGATCATAAGTGGGGTCGCTGGCCGGGCCATTGGCAGTCGGGCTGCACCAAATGCGCTCGTAACCCGGCACAGAATCCAGAAAGTCACCGATTTTCTCTTCTCGGCTACCCTCATGTACGCTGTGCCATCCATCATCATTGAGGTCAATTTGAGCACCGCCTTTGTTGTATACGGTTGGAATGTAACCAGGATCACCCTGCGGTGTGAGCGTTAACGCAACGCTGTCGGAACCCTCCCCAGGGTTAAGTTCCAGCCACATGCCATGATCGGAGATGTCCACGGCCCAAAGGGCCTCAGGACATGAGATAGCACCGATAATTGGGGTTTGACCCGTTAATCCTTTGTCCCGTCTGGGGCGATACCAACCGCCGTCCAGTGTTGGATCACTGCTGATCAAACCGGCTGAATCAGAAGAGGAGAAACACTCCACTTTCACGGCAGGGAACTGTTCTGGCAAATCTTTAGCGACAATCGTGCCAGACCAGGTACAAGCGATGATGAGAAGAAACAGGAAAACTGGGGGGCGAAAATGAATACTAATAGATTTAAGATTACACGATGTTTTCAATCTTTGACTCCCCGATTTTGGAATTAGAATTAGTATTTATTAATGTTATGTTGTGAACTAAAAATAGTTCATGACCGACAAAATGACAAGTTGACTTGGCCGCGAGGGCTTGTTCCGTTGTGGACCCTATAGCAGAACTCCCCTGGAGGTGAATCTCAGGGGAGTTTATCTCCGAGTTCGGCCACAAGGAGACATTCGCAGTGAAGAAAGAGCCGCCTGTGATTGACGGCTCTGCCAGAAGCAATGGACATTGAAAAGTTGGATCCGACCCCTTTATTGGTTGGCTTACTCTCGCCTCCAACAAGTGCCAGCTTAACGACTCTAGAGTCGTGGCTGGCCTTGCTCTTTCCTGACACAGATCAACATCCGGCAGGCTCCTGGGCGCATCGACCGTAAGGGGAAGACATTTACTTCCTCAGTCTCACAACATACGGTTCGACTTCGGCTGGATTGCCAAAGACGATATCGAAGAAGTTCGTATTGATGGCATAGATGCTGTTGCCGAAACCGATGATGGTCGTGGCGATGTTCAACGGATTGGGTTCACCCTCGCCCGGAATATTCTTGATGAACTCGCCTCCGCTGAGGTCTTCCCAGAGTTGGACCACAGCGATCTTGTCCTGGAAGTTCTGCATAATGTAAAGAGTTCGGCCGTTCAAGTAGAGCCCGTCGCCGTCCACAAACAGTTGCTCAGCGCCTTCGATCTCGATGGGGGATGCCTCACCGCTTGCCGTGTCCACCAGGAAAAGCACTCCGGTGGAAATATTCACGATCACGAGTTGTTTGCCGTCATAATCTCCGACGAGACCGTTGGCGGCGAACCCCGCCTCCCCCATCACGAAGCCAGGCATAGGGATCACTTCGACCTCAGGGATCGAGGGAAGACGTCCGCCCTTTTCAAGGACTACCTTGTACAAGTCAGGATTGAACGAGTCCGTGCAATACACGGCCCTCCTGGTGACCAGACAATCGTTTATGGCAATGCCAGCGCCGAACGGAATCTCCGTGATGGCGTCGCCGCTGCTGGCGTCATAGACGGTGACGCCTTGATCTAAGTCGTCGAAGATTGTCGCGGCGTAGAGATAATCGGTGCGGGGGTCGTAGGATAAGCCGCTGACCGGTTTGCCTGTCGGCGGGACCAGAATAACGCCTTCTCCAGTGCGCAGGTTCCCCTTGTAGATGGCGCCGGCTAAAGCGGAATGCTCGGGAGCACCCAAGAACTCGCTGGAATAGGAAAAGGCGCCCACAAAGAATTCGTGCCCATTGCCCAGTTCGATGCCCTCCGGTTCCATTCCGGTGGGCATCGCGATGGCTTCGGGCCAGTTCTGCTCCGCCACCACGTTTGTAGTTGAAACACACAACACGAAAAACGAAACCAGTAATAATCTAATTGCTTTCATAAGCAAATCTCCTGACAAAGTTTTGGTTCCTTCCCCCCCAGCAGAATGCTGTAGGTACTATATAAACATAGTACAAATTTCAGGTATTGCATTGATTTATTGGAATTAAGTCGGTTTTAGAAGAACCAGCAAACTGAATCGCACCCGCCTTACTAGGCGCTTTTCAGCCATACTTTGGACCGCTTGTGGCCGGTTGTGGCGATCCACTCTGAGTAAGCAACAATGGCTGCTTTGGGTCCAGACTGTGTGAAAACTATTTCATTATTTTTCTAAGTGGGTAATCGTTCCATAAAAAGTATTTTTAGCCAATAGTTTGCCCCTTTAACTCACCTTTGAGCTAAAAAACTAAGCTATCCGGCAGCAATTTACCACTCGGATTTTTGGAATTTGAGTTTTCACACAGTCTGGGTCGAACTCGGTCCAAGTAACTGTTTCAGCGACTGATTCCGTTGTGGAGCGGATAGCAGAACTCCCCTGGGCCTGAATTGCAGGTGAGTTTATCTCCGAGATCGGCCAGTAGCATCCATTCAGCCAAGGTATACTCAATGGCTAGACGTGACCCGAAGCAGACGCTCGCGATTTCTCCGTAAATCACCTCAATCAATATTACAGTGACCTCTCGTCGTGAGAGGCTGTACCAAAGGACACAGACAATGGATCAGTTTGAATACGTCATGGTGCTCATGTCGATTGTCCTCGGCTTGGGAATCGCACATATTCTCCTCGGTATTGGCGGCATTATCGATCGACTGTCGCGTAAAGATGACCGCCTGGAACTCAGCTTGGCCCATGCTGCGTGGTTAGGGGCCTGCTTCCTGTGGTTGGTTATGTTCTGGTGGTGGGAGTATGGCCTTTCGACGACCATAGCGGACTGGACCATGGGTTTGTATTTGTTTCTGATTTTTTACGCCGTAACCCTTTTTCTGCTTCAGACCGTGCTCGTACCCAGAACCTGGGACGGTGTCACCAGCTTGAAGGAGTATTTTCTAGAGCGACGAGTGTGGTTCTACAGCCTTCTCGCATTTGCGACAATTCTGGATACCGTTGATAGTTATCTGATGGGTGGATTTCATTACATACTGGACACTGGGTATCTCGGTATGGGTATATCCCTTGCGACAATCCCGATTGTTATCATTGGAATAACAACAACCAATATTCGCACTCACAATATTATGGCTACAATCTATTTCGGTTGGCAGATTCTGATCGGATTTGGCCATCTCGAAATCTTGTCGCCCTAGTCATTGTCGGCGGACTATTTAAAAGTCCGCTCCTGGCCGAGAGCAGTCATCGACTGCCATTAAGCACTGAGTTCTCATTCGGGTCGATAGCAGAGATCAGTAACCCAGCCAGCCTATCTCCGCTCTTGGCCAGAAAGCAGCCATAAAACGGGTGTAAATTTCACTGCTATTAATCTCGGCTAACGGCCAATATAGGTATTCCGTCCTACTTTCGGCGATAGTTATTGCAGCTGACAGGTAGCTGTCAGTGAAGGCGGGACATGCCCCTGTGGCTAATAATACACGGCGGAGAAGAGGCCGCTCATGCCTCTCCTTTTTCAATCCTCGAACACACGCCGTCAACTAGTGCCTCAAACTCATCCATAAATGGCGTCTTTTGCTCAGTTCGCCACCACTCTCGGCCAATAGCGGCCACAATTGATCCTTCGCAGAACTTCGCATCAATGGTTGAAAACGGCCGGAAACGAACCCCAGGGTACAAGCAAACACCTGTATAGCAATTACCAGATCGCGGGGGCTTCAGATGCCCCAACCCGTTTGGATGCAGACGCCGCTGTCGGTACAGTTGGCGTGGTGGATCCTTAGTTGGATGAGCCACTGTTGGGGGAGAGCACGTCGACGAACTTAATGATGTATTCACCATCATCTTCTTGTACCTGTCTTATCGCAGGTGTTCTTTGGCAGTTAGAAATCGTTGACGAGTTCAAAAAGTTTAGGCACGCTTAGTAACGATGACCGCAGTTTATAAAAACTTCTTGCCTGCCCCTCACTTTCAAGCCATACAAGAGCTTTTCCTGACGGAAAAAATACCGTGGCACTACAATAATCGGGTCGTCACTACCGCACAGCATTTCATGTTCACCCATACGTTTATGAACGACGGCCGGGTGGTCAACTCGCATTTCTTTGCACCGGTTCAGGCAATGCTCGACCTTATTCAAAGGAAAAAACATTTCATTGGGGTAAGTCGAATAAAGGCGAATCTTTACACCAACCAGGGCGAGGCGATCGAACACCCGGCACACCACGACATTCCACCCGATGCGGACGTGTCAGATAAATATTGTATCGGCGTATACCATGTGAATGCTTGCAACGGCTATACGGTAATTGGTGACCGAAAAATCCGATCAAGAGAAAATCAATTGATACTTTTTAATAACGTACGTCATTACGGAACGGTTCAGACTGATACTGATACACGAGTTGTTATCAATTTTAATTTGCGGACTCGCGAATAAAGGAAGTTAGTTTTCTGTACCGCTAAATTATCGTCGTTTGCGGATACAGCCCGCCTGGGCACCAGTTCGCCGGCCTCCTCCTTAACCCCGCATATATTGATTTTGCCCTGTTTCTTGGCCTGCCTCCTCTGAGCCTTTTCCTTCTAACCCCAGGCCTTTTCGCGCCACTGTAAATTAAGGGGAAAATGGGGAAAAATGGGGCCGGATACATTTAGTCGCTTGGGGCCGCTGTTGGCCAGAAAGCAGCCACAAAACGGGTGTAAATTTCACTGCTATTAATCTCGGCTAACGGCCAGAAGCAGCTAAAGTATTTACTCTGCTCCCAAATATCGATCACTCCAGTTGTGCCATCTCACAGGCGGGGACGTTGTCCAGAACGGTATGAATCGTACGGAGGCCGGCAACCGGCCTCCGTACGTAGCGCTTAGTTGTTGGAAACTACCTGTTGATCGGGGTGGTGCTTCGACATGTGCTCTGCGATCCACTTCCTCTGCAGATCTGCCGGTATGTGCGCGAGCGTTGTGTCCAGTTCGACCTTGGCGCCCTGACGCTTCACTACGTATTGCACTTCGGACCCGGGGCTGATGTTTGCATAGACCTTCTTCAGGGCCTTTTTGTTGGCCTTCGTGTATTCCACGCCTTGCATGGTCAGCAGTGTGTCGCCTTTCTGAAAGCCGGCTTTCTCAGCCGGGCTGCGTGAATGTACTTTCGTAATCACATACTGGCCATTATCGGTCTTGTCGTACTCGACGCCGAGCCAGGCTTTTTCGGCATACTTGGCTTCCATTTTGGCTACTTCCTCAGGACTGCCGTCACATCTTTCACCGGCTACAGCCGGTAAGCAGAATGTAAGGGCCAGCAACAGTATCGCAATTAGATTCGTCATTTCGGTTCCTCATGATTCCAATGGGTGCGAGGTCGACGCGGGACCTCGCGGCCGGTACTGAAAGTGCCAGGTGGTCCAATGACCACATGGCCGCGTCATCACAGAAATTTCTTTCCGGTCATGGCTGATAATTTGCTCTTTCCGGATGTGAATGTCCTCATCATGGAGTAAAAACTCGTGAAAGTTGTTTCCAAGTTGTAAAAACGGGACACGGCGACGTTTTTTAACGTTATATTGAATGCTTGCAAGGGTTTGCAGGAGCCGGAATGTCCCTTTTCAAGGGTCACAAAAAGCGCGACAACAAGGTCTCGGACGCCGAGATACGCGTAAGGAATCTCCAATGCAGCAATTGTTTTGTAATGGGTTGTTAGCGGCCCCCACTGAGGTTTGCCACTTACGGGTCTGGAGCGCCAGGATCTTTCTCAATCGATGCTTGATGATCTTCCAGAACCTTGTACAAGGGAAAATCCACCCAGGTGTCATTGAGATAATTGAGTTCGGGTACTTCTTCTTTTGGATCGACCAGCAGATTGTAGACTGATGGATAGGCCATTTTTCTTATTGCGTAACTCTTACTATCCATTTCTTTGAGAAGCAACTTCCAGTTTCGCCACTTTACGCCAAACAGCTCGTTGCCGATGTAAATAATGACTGACTCTCGAGCAGATTTCTCCGACTTGCCCAACAGGAAATCTGTTTGGTCAACACCATCCAATATTCGATCTTTCGGGAGATCCGCTCCGATAATATGTGCAAGGGTCGGAAAAAGATCTATCTGATGAACAATTTCGTTCGAAACTCGCCTCGCAGGCACCTTCCCGGGCCAGCGCATCAGAAAGGGAACGCGCAAGGATCCTTCATACGGGGAAAACATACCATCGCGCCAGGGACCGGTGAATCCAAACGATCTCGGCACGCCCTCGCGGCCATTGTCCGAGGTAAATATAAAGATGGTGTTTTCTTTCAATCCAAGCTTGTCGATCGCCTCAAGGAGTTCACCTACGTAGGCATCAGTCTGTGCCAATACATCAGCAAAGCTACCGTTACCGGTTTTGCCGTAATAGTCAGGATGTGGGTCGACCGGTTCATGCGTTTGCGTATAGGGGAGAAAGGCAAAAAATGGCTGTTTGGACCCGGCTTTGCGCCGCATGAAATCGATAGCCTGGTCGGTGATTTCGCGATCGATTGTCCGGCGCTTGGCGCGGTCATATACTTCCAGTTCTTTGGGTTTTTCATCTCGCTTTGCCGACATGACGTGGGTGAACACGGCATCTGGATGGCTGCCCGGCGTGAAGCTGTTGCTATCCGGCCAGAAAGCCCGGTCTGATGATCGGGGGATTCCAATCCATTCATCGAAACCCTGATCAGTGGGGAAACGTCCCTCGGTGTCCCCCAGGTGCCATTTTCCGAAAATGCCTGTCGCGTAACCGGAATCTGACAACATCTCTGCCAATGTGATCTCCCACTTGGTAATCCCGTACCACACACTCCGGGGTGGGCCGTCCGGCCGTTGTCGGGTGCGTATCCCGTAACGGCCGGTCATCAGCGCTGAACGTGACGGTGTGCATTCTGCTTCGACATTGAAATTCGTCAGCTGGATTCCGTCGGCGCCTATACTGTCAATATTTGGCGTTGGGGCTCCGCGCAAGACGCCTCCTCCATAAACTCCAATCTCGCCGTAACCGAAATTATCCATCAGGATCAGGACAATATTGGGTTTATCCTGAGCGTAAGCAGTGGCACATAAGGACAGCAAAAAAACGAGTGAAACAAAAAGCCTGGAAAACCGCATAATCGCGTTATCCTGAGGTTGCGCTGAGATTTTGTAACTATACTTTAAATTGCTTTTTTTCAGGTAGCAGTCCTTTCTCCAAAAACACAATACGCTTGTGCATGTTAAGGTAGCCAACACAAAATTTGACGACTTTGATTCGCGCAGAAAGAGAAATTCCGGAATGCTGAAAACAATAACTCGAGTCTTCGTACGTGTGGGCGATCGCTGGATGCCTGACCCACTGGTGATCGCGATCTTCCTGACCTTCATTTGCCTGGCCGCAGCGATTACTTTTACCGATTTCGGGTTTACCGAATCAATAGGCGCATGGGGAATTGGCTTCTGGAATCTGCTGGCCTTCACCATGCAGATGATCCTGATACTGGGTCTGGGTCACGTCGTTGCCAACACAAAGCCCGTACACCGGGTCCTGGTTAGTATCGCGGGGCGCATAAACTCTGCGCCCATGGCCTATGGGGGGCTGGCGTTTATTGCTGCATTCTGTGGCCTTTTTTCCTGGGGAGTGGCGCTGATTGCACCTGCGGTGTTGTCCCGGATTCTTGCGGCCAGCTGCCAGCAGCGGGGTATCAAGGTACATTTTCCCTTGCTGGTAGCCAGCGGCTGGCTGGGCGCCAGCACCAGCATGCAGGGTTTGTCTGCATCGATTCCGCTGACAATCAACACTCCGGGGCATTTTCTCGAGAGCCAGATAGGGCTGATAGCCTTGTCTGCGACAATCTTCTCGCTCTGGAGCCTGTCGATCGTCTTCACCAAGTTACTGGCAATTCCAGTTGTTATGTCGCGCCTGTCACCGGCTGCAGGAGAGATCCGTGAAATGCCGCCATTGGAAATTGAGGCTGTCCACTCCCACAAGGACCTTGCCGGCAGCCCGGCAACTCCATCCGAGCGAATGGAAAACTCCCGCTTTATCACGCTCAGCCTGGCCGCGCTTGGAGGTTTCTACATAGCACTGTATTTTCAACAAGGCGGCAGCATCAACCTCAATACCATCAATATGATCTTTCTGGTCATTGGGCTCGCGTTGGCCGATTCACCGCGGCACTACCTGCAATTGCTTGGCAACGCCGGGCGTGTGATAGCGCCATTCATGATTCAATACCCGCTGTATGCGGGCATCATGGGTATTATTGCGGTGTCCGGCCTGGGGGATTTGTTTGTGAATGGCTTCATTGCCATTTCGGATAAGGACACTTTACCCCTCTGGACTTTTTTCAGCGCCGGTCTGCTGAACCTTTTTATCCCGTCCGCAGGCGGGCAATGGGCTGTGCAGGGACCGATCGCGGTCGAGGCTGCGATGCAACTGGGCACCGATATACCACGCATTGCGATGTCGTTGACCCTCGGTGAATCCTGGACCAACGCCATCCAGCCGCTTTACGCGATACCGGTGCTAACCGTAGCCGGCCTGCATATCCGCGATGTGATGGGTTACGGAGTAATCATCTGCGCACTGAACGGCACAATTTACCTGACCGCCCTGACGTTTTTCTGATTCAAGCCTGGCATGCCTGAACTGAAACCCAGAAACATCCTGCTTCTATTCTTCGTTTCTGGAGCCCTGGCCCTGATGTACCAAGTGGTCTGGGCCCGGATGATGACACATGTGTTTGGCTCAACGGCACTGGCCGTAGGCACCGTTCTGGCAGCCTACATGTCCGGCATGGCTGTTGGAGCCTGGCGAATAGGCAAACGGGCTGACCGCCACCCCAACTGCCTTCGACTTTATGCTTTCCTTGAAATCGGTATCGCAGTGATGGCGCTGGGGTCTCATTTCCTGCTGCACCAGCTGGGACTGGCACACCAGCTGATTTATCAGTGGGTTGGATCTTCCGCCATGGTGTTCGCCGGAGTCCGTTTTCTACTGGCTTTTGCACTGGTGATGGCGCCCACTGTTTTGATGGGCGCCACCCTGCCCGTTCTGGCCCGCTTCCTGTCCCGCCGCCAGGCCCTGGTAGGTATCAATATCAGCACGCTATATGCGACCAATACGTTTGGAGCAGTCAGTGGTGTCCTGCTGACCGGCTTTTTCCTGATCGGCCGCTATGGCATCCATGTGCCGGTCTATATTGCGGTCATCGGTAACCTGGCTATCGGTCTTCTTGCCCTGGTGATTTCTTCAGGATATTCAGCACATACACCTGGCTCAAAAACCATTGAATCAGAAACTCGCGGGACAGCAGGCGAAAGCACTACATTGCCTGGCATGGGCACTTACCGGATCATCCTGTTTGGTTTGGGGTTGTCGGGCTTTACCTCCTTCGCCTATGAGATCTACTGGACCCGCTCACTGGTTTTCATCCTGGGTAATTCGACCTATGCGCTGACCACCATGCTGGCGGCGTTTTTGACCGGAATCGCACTGGGTGGTTACGGGATCAGGTTCCTTCTCAGGCGTGACTGGGACCGCCCGGTGATTTTCGGTTGGGTGCAAATATTCCTGGGTATATTCTCTGCCCTGGCACTGCCGATACTCTTCAGTACTGCCGACCCTCAGTCTTTGAATCAATATCTCCTGCGTACCTCCGACCAGGCTGTTGCGCTGATGTTGAGCAGTTTTGGCGTAGCGTTCCTGGTCATGCTCGTTCCAGCAGTGCTGATCGGCACCACCTTCCCGCTGGTTGCCCAGATCGCAGCGAAGGACCCGGCAAAGACCGGTTCCATGGTAGGCAGAGTCTACGCCATCAATACCCTTGGAAATGTTGCGGGAGCCCTGTTACCGGGATTATTCCTGCTGAACTGGCTGGGCATACAAAAAGGCATCCTGGCCATGGCTGTGCTCAATATAGGCCTGGGCTTCCTGGTGCTGGCACTGCGTTTGCTGCGGCCGCCATCCCGTCCGGTATGGCGGATTGTCTTGCCGGTGGCACTTGTGCTTGCCGCCTTTTTACTGGGGCGCACACCGCTGCATTTTCAGTTTCCTTCCGATGGTGAACAAGCCTTTTTCCAGACGATGTATTACCGCGAAGGCCCCTTGGCAACCACCAAGGTCTATTTGAATCCCAGGAACGGTGAAAAACACATCAGCGTGGACGGCATCGTCATCGGTGGCACCGGTCAATCGGAGTTCAAGCAGCTACTGCTGGCTCACTTGCCCAAACTCCTGCTGGATGACGTCTCCACCGAACTTTCCGTTGGCGTCGGTTCCGGCATCCTGCTGGGTGAGAGCTTGCGGCACCAGCGGGTCAGTTCGATTACGGGCGTTGAGATTGAGCCCAGTGTAGTAGAGGCTGCGGCCTGGTTTTCCGAGGAAAACGACCAGGCCCTGGACAACCCCCGGCTACAGATTATCGTGGATGATATCGGTAACTTTCTGCGTACGCGAACGGATACGTTCCAGGTGATTTCAGCCGACGAAAAAACAGCTGATGAATATGCCTCCAACGGTTTTTCCTACTCCAGGGATTACTACCAACTGTTGCACGCCCACCTGGCTGAAAATGGGTTGGCGGCGCAATGGGTGCCCACTACCCTGCCCCCAAGGCAATACCGCATGGTGCTGAAAACCTTTGCCGAAAGTTTCCCGCATGTCCAACTCTGGTATTTCCTGCCGGCGGGTAAAAGGGGGCCGTTCAACACCATCCTGATTGGCTCGAAACAGCCTGTACCGCTCCAGATCGGACCCATGCGTGAACGCTATCTAAGTGAAGAGCAAGCGATGGGCAGCCTTGAACCCTATGGACTGACCTCGGCGGAAGCCGTCCTTCCACACTACGTGGCCGACCGCGAGACTCTACTGGAACGCCTCGGGAACACCCCGGTCAACAGCCTGGAATTTCCTCGCTACGAGTTTTTTTATCCATGGGAATATGCTTACCAGAGACAATCTCAGTTTATTGACAACCACGCGTTCATCATTGAGCTTAAGCGTGCCGCGTACGCTGACTTCCTGGCTGGCCTGGACGCGAACGCAGGCGATACAGCCAGGATGAGACAAACCGTTGCTGCCGAATTCCGTTATCTGGCTGGCTTTCAGAAATTTCTGGAAGGTATGACGCTCACTGAGCAATACCGCATTTTCGATGACGCGTTAGCGGTAGCGCCCTGGAACGACAGTCTCAGGGCAAGAATTTACCTCCAGTACCTCTACAACGCGTCAACGCGCAGCTTGCCCGCTGAACGCTCCCGCCTGATGCAACGGGCCGAGGACTTGTATAGAGAGCGCTGAAATCACGCCTCAATTTTCTGAATCAACCAGGCTGTGGGAAACCAATAGTGTATCAGCAGCGTGAAATTTCCCTGAAGCCTCCAACCGTAGAGGCGATCTGTTCATAAACTTCAGCGAGTTGCTCAGCATTTAGGCCGAATTCACCCCCATCCGCCACGGTTCTTGCGGCATCGGTGACGCTGAGTGCGGTGCCCGCCTCGCGCTGAATGCAAAGCTCATTCGCCACCGTCATGGCAACCCTCAAATCGTGGACAAAGCTGCAGGAATCCTGCCAGTGGCTTGCATGCGGCTTAAACTGCACGGCACCCAGCACGTCTTGTCGCAATTGATCACCGCTGCTTTCGCAGTGACTGAGTTCCCGGTGCATTTGAGCCAGCAGCATTTTGCCATGCTCGGTGAGCCAGAGCTGGCCTTCCGGCATTTCGCGTTCAGTCAGCATCAGGTCAAGCATTTCGTGTAATTGCCGGGCCTCGCCGGCATCGCCCTCCAGGGCGCCGTGAAGATGGGCATCCAAAGAGGCATTAATGATAGCTTCCGCCATGCGCTTGTTCGTCATGATTCCGTCTCCTCTGCAACGTGGCAATGCGATCGGACCGAAAGACCTTTAGATTAAATTAATCTAACATAAGCCGGCTTAACCTGAGCTTAAACCGTATTCAGTTAAGCGCATCAATACATTCTGTCGAGTACAGGAAAAGTTTTTGCTCTGCCAGGCGCTTGGCCATTTGCATCCTCTGCAAAATCTCAGGCGCAGTTTCTTCTGGCTGGCTGCAGAGCATGTCGTTCCAGAATTCAATTTCCGTTTGGAAGGCTTCTGTCAATTCCATAAGTCTATTCCGTTGCTGGTGGTTTGTTGATGGGCTAAAGTTTAATCACTAACTAGCGCAGGAACCCTGCAATTCGGGCCAAAAGTTTGACGTATGTGCCTCTTTTATGGATGGTTTGACTCTGATTTTTACAGGACTTTGTTATGGCGGTAAAAGCGAGTTTATTGAGCTTTATATGGGAAAGTGCAGAGGATTTCGGTCTTGAGCCCGACAGCCTGTTCAAAAAAGCCGGCATAAACCCTGGCCTTCGTCTGGATCCCAATGCGAGGATCAGCGCCGACCGGCTTGACCGGTTAATCTGGATGGCCGAAACGGAGAGCCAGGATGATGCATTTGCTTTTCACCTGGTGGAGCACATTCACCCTTCCTACTTTGGCGCCCTGGGTTATGCCTGGCTGACCAGCGCTACGTTAACAAAAGCGTTTCAGCGCCTGGTTCGCTATCAGAAACTGCTATCAGATGACGCCCTGATCAGCCTGGAGGAGTCCGGCGATTGCTTGAAAGTCTTGCTTGACTGGCGTGCCGACCGAGAACGCGACCCTGCATTGAGCGAACGTGTGCGACTCACCAATGTAGTAAAGCTGTGCCGCATGAACCTGGGTGATTCATTCAAGCCGGAAAAAGTGTGTTTCATGCAAGAGGAACCCAAAAAACCAGCAGCCTATTACACCTATTTCCGCTGCGAACTGGTATTTGGAGCACCAGCCAGTGCCGTTCTGATCGATTCCGGGACTGCTGAACAGCCGCTGCCCGGTTACAACCCACAACTGGAACAGTTACTCGAGAAACAGATCATCGAATACCTGGCCAGGTTGAATAAAAACGACATTGTCGGCAGAACAAAATCCATTATCTTCGAGCAGCTGCCTTCCGGACACGTTGCGCTTGAAGAGATCGCTGCCAAGTTGTGTATGTCAGACAGAACGCTCAGGCGGCGCCTGAAAGATGCCGGTGTCTCTTTCAAGGGCCTGCTGGCGGAAACCCGCAAGGAACTGGGTGAACGACTGATCCAGGACAGCAGCCTCAGCCTGACCGAAATTGCCTTTACTCTCGGATTTTCAGACAGTAGTTCGCTGTCACGCGCCTACAAAGGCTGGACCGGGCAATCACCCAGTGAATACCGGAGCGCTCAGCAGGCTTCATAATCTGAAAACATCTTTTGGGCTGATGGCATTCTTGACCGCTTGTACAAAGGACGCGGGACCGTAACCCAAAATTTTTGCTCCGCCAAACTTACCATCCTTGAAGAGGTTTTCCTGGAACATAAGCGGCACACCCTGCCTGACCGCATAGGCTTTAATCCAGTCCAGTGTTTCAGCCGGTATCTCTGCGCCGGTTGGCGATGCACGCATTACAGTCCAGCCATGCCATTGGTGGTTCAGCACGACAATGGCGCCACAAAGATCGGGACGAAGTTCATCCGGCAGTGGACTGTCATCACGCAACCAGGCGCACTTGAATGTCCGGCATGGTTTTTTCGGGCGGTTTTCGTAAATTGCACAGCCCTGGACCGTGCAGTGCTGGCAAGGCTTGCCAGGCGCCATATCAATCTCAGTGGAGGTCAGCCAGCCTTCACAACACGCGGTACAGGGGGAACATTGACGGTCACTCATGGCGCTATTATCCGTGAACGACCAGGACAAAAAAAGGCTGTGTTCTGTCAGCCTGCTAGTGGGCCAGGCCATCCAGTCTCTTGTAAGGGGTCTTCCTCAAGCGGTCCCGGAGACTCATGGCCTGCCATATGGCAAGGACTATGAAAAAACCGATCACCGAGAAAAATTTGGCCGTGCTGCTCAGTGCATCATACTGCACATCGACCATCAGGCCTGCAACGGGCAGCAAGTAGAAAAGTGTGACGACTGCGATTCCATACCACGCCAGGAACCTGAGGAGTTTCAACAAACTGTTCATTTTAATGTTCTCCTTTTAAAAAAGTGAGGGGCAGTTTCCTGCCCCTCAACGCACACACAACTTCTTCAGAGAGAGACCCAGGCCTTGCTTCAGCCTGGAGTATCAGTGTATGGAATCAGCACTGCCTGCGCTTGTCCGCAGCGGACGTCCTGTTGACAGATCAGCAGCAGACAACAGCTCACGCACAGACTCTTTGTCCATGCTTTCCAGGTTCAGGTATGCCTGCCAGAGCTCACGTGGATCAGCCTTTGAGCCATCCAGAGCCGTCCGGGCCAGTCGGAACAAGGCCATTTCCCAGGTATTGCCCTGGGATTCAAGCGCCTTTTTCAGCGTAATCGTCGTATCGTAGGACGAAGCCAGCAATTCGTGGCGATGAGGATGCACGCCCAGCTTGTACTCGATATATGCCAGGTGATGTGGCTTCATCTGTTCGCTTCGCGCAAAACAGGCCAATGTCGCCGAATCGTCACTGCTAACCATTTCAGTAAACTCCTCGTCATCCATCCACACGTTTCGGCTGCCCGCAGCATCACGCAGATAGGCCATGTGTTCAGGAGCCTGCGCAAACCGGATGCGGGCTTCACGATTGGTGACGTATTCCTGCAGGAACAGGAATCCCTGCATCCTGTCATCCAATTGCGCAATGGTGCCGTCGGTGAGCTCAACTTCTGCTGCAATGACGTCCTGTAATAAGTGCCACAGCTCCTGTTCAGGAAGCTGGTTGAATAGCACTTCGAAGTTCATGTTGGCATTCATTTCGATTCTCCACGTGCCGTTTCGATTGAAAACACATTGGATGAGTGTTCTTTACACAAGTGACCCAGGCGCAATTTTGCGAGTGCCAATGCATGCTGCATGCGCTCGATGCTATCGGGCGGTTCGGTTTCCCGACTGGAAACGATCATGTCGCGCCAGAACCCTATTTCGGTTCGCAGCAGGGCTTCACTGATGCAGCGCTTCACGCTTTTCGCCCCCTGCCTGTCGGAGTCGATGTTTTTACTGCTGGCCATTAATATACCCTTGCAAAGATTAAGTAACCGAGGGCTCACTGATTACGAGATGAACTATAGTGAGCGGCTGATTTGACCGCTTGACCGCAACAGACAAGCTGTTGACGGCATCGGCCAAGCTCAGACAAAATGCAACTCGGAATCACAGTTTTAGAGGTAGCTTGTAAATGTCGATTTTTGCTCCAGCCCTGGGTGCGCTCTGGGAACAGCTGAAAGGCTATGGAATTGATCCCGCACCGCTCTTCATTGAAGAAGGGATAAACCCTGAAACCCTGTTCGATTCTGGAGCCAGGATTCCACTGGAGCAATACCAAAGACTGGATGTCAAAGCTGCAGAATTGTCCGGCGACCCCTACTTCGGGCTAAAAGGTGCCGATTACTCAAGGCCAGCGCACCTGGGCGCCCTGGGTTTTGCCTGGCTGGCAAGTTCCAGCTTGCGCACCGGCTTTCAGCGCCTGAGCCGCTACTCGCGTGTCATCCAGGAAAAACTGACCATTGACCTGGATGAAGACGAGCAGTTTTTTTACGTGTATATGGATGCCCATCTGCCCTTGCTGAACAAACGCATCCGGGAGAATGGCCAGCTTGCCGCCGTGACCAAATTCTGCCGCATGATCGCGGGCGATGATTTCAACCCGGTAAAAATCCAGCTGAAACAAACCCAACCCGAAGACGCCGGCTACTACTATGAATTGTTCCGCTGCGCCATTGAGTTCAATTCCAGCCAAACCGCCTTCATCATCCCTTTGGAGGACGCCGACAGGCGCCTGACCGGGTCAAACGACCAGTTGGCCAAGCTCAACGAGCACATTGTCGTTAAATACCTGGCGCACAATGAAAAGAAGGATATCGTCAATCGGGTCAAGGCTGCCATTATCGACGGGCTGGCCAATGGCGTGGTCACCGAGACTTCCATTGCCGGGGAACTGCACACAACTCCGAGAAATATGCACCGGAAACTGCAAAAAGAAGATACGGCTTTCAAACAGTTACTCACGGATGTTCGAAAAGAACTGGCACAGCAGTATATTCAGGATCGCAGCAAGACATTGACCGAAATTTCATTCATGCTCGGCTTTTCTGAAGTCAGCTCGTTTTCCCGCGCCTTCAAAGGCTGGACAGGTAAACCCCCAAGCGAACTACGACAAGGTGTATCATAAGGACTCCCAATATGATTAACTCATTAGTTGACTGACCCAAACTTTTACCATGCGCTTTCTACCAGGCGCCTAATTAAGGAGAAATTTCATGCGCAAATCAGCGCTTTTCACAGTATTGTTTATCTTTCTCGCATCGCCCGCCATTCTCTGGGCATTCGAACCGGACACCAGTGATGAAATGCAATTGTCGGTGGCAAAGGCCATTCTGGACGTAAATAAAGTCGACCCGGGTATGGAGAAATTTTTTGACGGCGCCGCCGGTTATGCCGTTTTTCCAAATGTCGGCAAAGCCGGATTCGGTATTGGCGGTGCGCACGGCAAGGGCCTGGTCATTGTCGGTGACAAGGCCGTTGGCAAAACATCGCTTAGCCAGGCAACTATCGGCTTACAGGTGGGCGGCCAGGTCTATGCCCAGTTCGTTTTCTTTAAAGATGAAGTTGCCCTGGGACATTTCCAGCGCGGTAACTGGGAAATGAATGCACAGTTATCTGCAGTCGCTGTCACCCTGGGTGCCTCGGCTGATGCTGATTACGACAAGGGCGTTGCCGTATTCACAAACGTAGGTGGTGGATTGATGGCAGAAGCTTCCGTCGGCGGGCAGAAATTCACGTACGAAGATCTGTAACCCACCCCGAAAAGGAATAAAACATGAAAAAGGTTTTTGTAACCCTGGTTGCGCTTGCGCTGGCTTCACTAAGCTGGACGGTCCTCGCGTTCGAGCCAGATCTTAATGATCGCATGGAGCTTGATGTCCAGAGAGCCATCATTGATATCAAGAAGGCGGATCCGGGAATCGAAACCTTTTTCCAGAATGCCGCTGGTTATGCGGTATTTCCGAGCGTTGGCAAAGGCGGCATCGTCATTGGTGGCGCCTACGGCAAGGGTCTGGTGATCACCGGCGAAAAGGTCGACGGTTACACCAGCATGTCACAGGCGACTATTGGCCTGCAGCTCGGTGGACAGAAGTACGCACAGTTCATTTTCTTCAGAGATGAAACGGCTGTCGGCCACTTCAAACGCGGCAACTTCGAATTCGGTGCACAAGCATCTGCCGTGGCGATTACGGCTGGTGCTTCAGCCGATGCCGCCTATGATTCAGGCGTCGCGATTTTCACTCATGTGGCCGGTGGCCTGATGTTTGAAGGTTCGGTTGGCGGACAACGTTTCAAGTACACGCCGAAAGAGCAGAAAGAGCAGACAGTGCAGAAAGCTTCTGACTAGATGCATTGATCCCTGAGCGGGAGCCGTCAACTTGCCCATAGAGCAAGTTGACGGCAATGTATGCGCTCTAATTTCAAAAAGAGAGACACCAGATGCTTTCAGATAATGCAATCGCCGCCCTGGCAAAATCCACCCCGATTACAGATGTTGCCACCCGGTTGGGTGTCGAGAAACAGGACCTGATTGCGTACGGAGACGAGATCGCCAAGGTCAAAATCGATGCGTTATCACGTCCGCGTTCGCGACCCGGCAACGGCAAGCTGATCCTGGTGTCGGCCACTACACCTACTGCCGCGGGAGAGGGCAAAACAACGACGTCGATTGGGTTGGGTCAGGCCTTTGGCAAACTGGAGGAATCCGTATGTATCGCACTGCGTGAACCATCGCTGGGCCCTTGCCTGGGCGTCAAGGGCGGCGCAACCGGTGGCGGTTACTCACAAATTATTCCGGCTGATCGTATCAACCTGCATTTTACCGGCGATTTCCATGCGATAACTTCTGCCAACAATTTGATCGCCGCCTCAATTGATAACCATATTTACTGGGGCAACAAGCTGCACCTGGATCCCCGCATGGTTGTGTGGCGCCGCGTAATGGATATGAACGACCGCAGTCTGCGCAATATCGTGTTGGGCCTGGGCGGACGATTCCAGGGTATTCCGCGCGAAGGCGGGTTCGACATCACCGCGGCCTCCGAAATCATGGCTATCCTTTGCCTGGCCAACGATATGGATGACCTGAGAGTGCGGCTGGATCGAATCCTGATTGGTACAACTTATGACGGAGAAGCCATTTTCCTTCATTCGCTGGGAATTACCGATGCACTGCTCGCCCTGCTGCGGGACGCGGTACACCCCAACCTGGTTCAAACCCTGGAAGGTACGCCGGTGTTTATGCATGGCGGCCCCTTTGCCAACATCGCGCATGGCTGCAACAGCGTGTTTGCCACCCGTATGGCCATGCATTTTGCTGACTGGGCAATCACCGAGGCAGGCTTTGGTTTTGATCTGGGCGCTGAAAAATTCTTCGACATCAAGTGCCGTTCCGCCGGCCTGAATCCAGATGCGGTTGTGCTGGTTACTACTATCCGTGCGCTGAAATTGCATGGCGGCAAGGATAAAGACAGGCTTGAGGAACCGGATGTAAATGCGGTCAAACAGGGTTTGGAAAACCTGGACAAGCACGTCGAAAGCGTTGACCTGTTCAACAAGCACCCGGTGGTTGCACTGAACCGTTTCTACTCCGACACCGACGAAGAAATCCGCCTGGTGAGGGAACGGGCTGAGCAACACGATGTGCTGTTCGCAGAATCCAGGCACTTTGCAGAAGGCGGTGCCGGCGCAACTGATCTCGCTCGCCAGGTTATGGCCGCCGCGGAAAACGGTTCAGTCTACAAGCCACTTTATGACCTCGACATTCCGGTAGTGGAAAAAGTCAGGGCGGTTAGCCAGGCCATGTACGGCGCCGACGACGTGGCGTTTACCAAGGAAGCTGAAAAAGACCTGCTGCGCATTGAAGAGCTGGGTCTGAACGGCCTCCCGATTTGCGTCGCGAAGGCACCCAGTTCGCTGTCGGACGACCCAACGCTGCACGGCCGCCCACGGGATTTCCAGGTAACCGTCAGAAACCTTCAGATCAATGCAGGCGCCGGTTTCCTGGTTGTGCTAACGGGCGCGATCATGCGCATGCCGGGGCTTCCCAGGCACCCATTGGCGAACGATGTGAAATACCTGCCGGATGGAACGATTGAAGGCATAGGCTAGACGGGACTGTCATGCCCGCATGGTTGAAATCATTGCCGCTCGTGTCGCTACTGGCACTCGCCGGCTGTGAGCCGGAAAACCCGTCAGGGCGCGGCAATGAAACCGTCCCCAGATTCGTGATGGCAGGCAAACTCGAGGCAAAAAAACTCGATGAAGCCAGCGGCCTGCAAGCGGGGCGGGACGGCGTATTTTTTCTGCACAACGACGATGGAAGTCACCTGTTTGCGATCGACAAAACGGGACGCGACCTGGGCAAAATGTCCATCAAGGATGCCCGCAACCGGGACTGGGAAGACATCACGCGCGTGATGGGGCAGTCAGGCCCCCTGCTGGTGATCGGCGATACCGGGGACAATCTGGGGTTAAGGAAAAAAGTCCGCCTGTACTTTGTTGAGGAACCGAAGGCCGAAGCGTTCAATCAGAAGTTGAAGCCGATCCACAAACTGGATGTTCGTTACCCGGATGGAGCCCGGGATGTCGAGTCGCTGTCTTATGATCCGCAGAGCGAGATGATTTTTTTCCTGAGCAAACGGGATGTGCCACCCCGGCTGTATGGCATCCCACTGGACCTGGCGCTGCTTGAAAGCGAACTGGAGGCTGAATTCCTGGGAGAAATTCACCCATTCCGCCCGGCCACCCGTAGCGACATTCTTGGCAGCCCCAAGCGCGGCATGTGGGTTTCCCAACCCACCGGCCTGGATATTTCAATAGACGGTCGTTACGCCGCTGTGATCACTTATCGCAGCCTGTATGTTTTTGAGCGGAAAGCCCATGAAAGCTGGATCGAGGCGTTTCAACGCGAGCCTGCAGAGTTCGCTGGGCCGCCCGGTTTGCATGAGGAAGCCGTTACATTCGGCCACTACCAAAAATCTATTTACGTGGCTACCGAGAGGCGGCCTGCACCCTTGTACCGGCTGGACCTGGACGACGCCGTACTCAGTGCGATACACCGTGCAACGCCAACAGAGCCTTGAAGGCTTCCTCGTCAACCACAGCCACACCCAGTTTTTCCGCTTTACGCAATTTTGAACCGGCAGCCTCGCCCGTCAGTACCACCGAAGTCTTCGCCGACACACTACCGGTCACCTTTGCGCCCAGCGACTCCAGCAGGTTTTTGGCGCGAGCGCGCGGCATGCTGAGCGTTCCGGTTAACACCCAGGTCTGACCTGCCAGCGCCTGCTCACCTGCGCCAGCTTCAACAGCCTGCCAGCGCATGCCGGCCTGTTCGAGCGCGGTAATGACATCAATGTTGTGTTGCTCGCGGAAAAAGGCATGAACATGGCTGGCCACGATCGGGCCGACGTCGGCTACTTCGGTTAGATCTTCTTCGCTGGCTGCAGCCAGCTTACCCAGTGACCCGAAGTGCCGGGCCAGTGAACGGGCAGTTACTTCACCCACTTCCCGGATGCCCAGTGCGTACAGCAGGCGATCCAATTCGGGGGCTTTGCTTTTCTCGAGTTCCGCCAGCAAATTGTCAGCAGATTTTTCTCCCATCCGTTCCAGTTCGATCAACTGCTCACGGCTCAGAGCGAACAGATCAGCGACCGAGTGAACCAGGTCTGCCTCGACCAGTTGAACCACCAGTTTTTCACCCAGGCCTTCGATGTCCAGGGCGCGGCGGGACGCGAAATGCTGGATGCTGCGGATTCTCTGCGCACCGCAAAACAAGCCGCCGGTGCATCGGAACGCCGCTTCACCTTCGTCTCGTTCGACCGCGGAACCGCACACCGGACACTGTTCCGGCATCTGGAACGGAGCAGGCTCCCCCTGCCGGCGCTCCAATACAATACGCGCAACTTCAGGGATCACGTCCCCTGCCCTGCGCACCACCACCCAGTCGCCGGCACGCACATCCTTGCGTTGAATTTCATCCAGGTTGTGCAAGGTTGCGTTGGTAACGGTAACGCCACCAACAAACACCGGCTCCAACCGGGCCACCGGCGTGATCGCCCCGGTTCGCCCTACCTGCACATCGATTTCCAGCAGACGGGTTATTTCTTCCTGGGCCGGAAATTTCCGGGCGATTGCCCAACGTGGTGCGCGGCTGACAAACCCCAGGGTTTGTTGCTGCTCCTGGCTGTCCACTTTAAATACCACGCCATCTATGTCATAGGACAAGCGTTCGCGCTTTTCGGACATCTCCTCGTAATAGGCAATACAGCCGCTGGCGTCTCGCACTCTTTGAATTTCCGGATTGACCGGAAAACCCCAGTTCCTGAGCAATTGCAAGGCCTCAAAGTGGCTTTCAGGCATATTCTCGTTCGCCACCATGGCGTAGGCATAAAAAGCCAGTGGACGTTGTGCAGTGAGCTTTGGGTCGAGTTGTCGCAAGCTGCCGGCCGCGGCATTGCGAGGATTGACGAATCCTTTATCACCCGCATCCCGGGCTCTGACGTTGTACTCTTCAAATCCGGCCAGGGGCATGTAGATTTCCCCTCGTACTTCCAGCACAGCAGGCCAGGTCTGGGCGCCATCGTGCATTTTCAGCTGCAGCGGAATGGCTGTGATTGTGCGGACGTTGGATGTGACGTCTTCGCCTGTTGTGCCGTCTCCACGAGTGGCCGCTTGCTGTAATCGCCCGTCCTGGTAACGCAACGAGATGGCTACACCATCCAACTTTGGTTCAGCGACGTAATCGGCGTGGCCGGTTTCCAGGCCACGAATGACCCGGTCGTGAAACAGTTCAATTTCTTCTGCGCTGAACGCATTGGCCAGCGACAGCATGGGGGACTCATGAGGCACTGCAACAAACCCATCCCGCGGCTCCCCACCCACTCTTTGCGTGGGTGATTCTGGAGTCACCAGGTCGGGATAAGAAGCCTCGAGCGCCTGTAGTTCACGCATCAGGCGGTCATATTCGGCATCAGGGACAGACGGTTCGTCCTGGACGTAATAACGATAGTCGTGTTGTGCGATTTCAGATCGAAGTTCGTCGATCCGCTGTTCCGCTTCCATCCTGTTCATATGTGCGCCAACCTGGCCGTCACGGTCAGGACTTCTGCCTGGCGTAATTCCTCATTTCCTCGCGCACCTGTGCTTCTCTCTGTCGGGTGAAAGGATTACGCTCATCGTCCAGCAAATCAACATGTAGAATCTCAGACATGCGACGTCCGGTTGCAAGCATCGAGTCCCAGGCATCGAGTGCGTTCACGGGTGCCGGCAAGGTCAGGAACAGGACCACGCCGGTGGTTTCAAACGTATTCCATTCATCCCGTTCGAAATAGCCCGGCTTGGCAGCGTTCGCCATGCTGAAAATGGGTTTTTCCGACCCCTCGGGTACGCGGTGAAAAATGTTCATGTCACCGAACTCCATGCCGGTGTGGACTGTGGCCTGCAACAATTCGGCGCCGGTAATCACGCGATTGTCCGTGGCCAGCAGGAATAGCGTCACGATTTTATCGGGCGTTGGACCTGCGGGCTTTCCTGGTTTCGGCCTGGGCCCTGGTGCGGGCTTTTCAGCGTCGATATCCAGTTCTCCCTGGCCCAGCAGATCTGCATCACCGCCTTCCCCTTCCAGCTCAAGCGCCCTGGCCTCATCCTCCGCAGCACTGCCGTCAAGCGTTGGTTCCTGGCGCTGTGTGCTGTCTTTTCCTGTTTTGCGGGAAGCCTTGGGCTTGCGTTTCTTTTCCGGGTTACCGAACAGGAATATCGATGCCACGATCGCGACACCGACTATTACCAGTATCCAGCGTAGTGTTGATGTCTCCACAATCTACCTCTCAGGGCCTGTCATTCAGCTTGCCGCCAGCCTGGCCGCTTCGTCAATATCCACCTGTACCAGGCGGGAAACACCTGGCTCTCTCATCGTAACACCACTCATCTGGTACGCCATCTCCATCGTGATCTTGTTGTGTGTCACGACAATAAACTGAACAGTTTCCGACATCTCTTTAACCATGCTGCTGAAGCGCACCACGTTGGCGTCATCGAGTGGAGCATCCACTTCGTCGAGCAGGCAGAAAGGCGCCGGGTTCAGGCGGAAAATCGCAAATACGAAGGCCACTGCCGTCAGGGCTTTTTCACCGCCTGACAGCAGATGCAGATTGCTGATGCGCTTGCCCGGCGGTTGCGCCATGATGCTGACGCCGGTGGTCAGAAGATCCTCGCCGGTCAGCTCCAGGTAAGCATGCCCACCACCGAATAAACGAGGGAAGAGCTCCTGCACACCCTTGTTTACCCGCTCGAAGGTTTCCTTGAACCGGGTCCGGGTCTTGCGGTCAATCTTGGCGATCGCATTCTCCAGTGTAGTCAATGCAGAGCATAAATCTTCGTTCTGCGCGTCAAGATATTCCTTGCGTTTCTGCTCTTCTTCAAACTCCTGTATCGCTGCCAGGTTGACCGGCTCAAGCCGCGTGATCTTGATCTGCAGGCGTTCGAGTTCTTCCTCCCAGGCGCCGGTTTCGGCATCTTCAGGCAGTGATTCAGCGAGCTCGTTGACATCACCGTCGAGTTCCTCGACCTGCCGCTGAATTGCCCGCGCACTCAGTTCCAGCTCTTGCTGGTGTAACCGGGCCCGCTCCAGGCCCTCACGGATTTCATCGGAATGCTGGATGGCTTTCTGGCGCTCTGCGTCTTGCTCCCGGTAGTCGTTTTCCAGGCCTTGCAGATGCGCCCTGGCCCCGGTCAGCCGGGTTTCGGTTTCCACTCGCCTTTTCAACAGTACGTCCATATCTCCAGCGTGTAGCGATTCAGGCTGCTCTACCTTGGCAAGTTGTTCACTCAGGCTCAGGTAGCGCTGTTGCAACTGGCTCATTTGCGTATCCATGCGCTCCAGCGACTGGCGCAAGGAATCCAGGCTGGCCCTGCGGGATTCAGCTTTCAACGCCAGCTCGTGCCGCTGCTCGCGGGTAGCTCCCAGGTTGCTGCGGCCGGAATCCCGCCGGGTCATCAATTCGCCGCGTTGTGAATCCAGGCCGTCCCTTTCGGCTTTAAGGTCCGTCATTCGCGCCAGCATGACTTCCAGCTTCCCTCGCGCATCGCGCACGCTGGCTTCATCTGCCTTGACTTGCTGTTTAAGCTGGATCGACTCTGAACTGACGGCCTCATGGCGATCGGTCATCAGGTGGATACTGGACTGACGGCTTTCAAGTCTTCCATCCACTTCGTTGCGCTTGCGGTGCACAGCATTCAGCTCGGCACTCGATGCCTGGATCTGCTTTTCCGCACTATCTACAGAGGCCCGTGATTGCTCGATTCCCTGTGCCAGGCTGGCTGCTTCCCTGGCGAGCTTCGCGATGTCCTTTTGCAACTGCGTTATCATTTTCTCGCGGGCGAGCATACTGTCGTGCTCAGCCTGCCCGCGGGCGATACGCACCCAGCCTTTTCCGATCCACTCACCCGCAGGCGTGATGACGGAAGCTGTTCCACTCAGCGAATCGCGTTCAGCCCAGGCCAGCTCCAGCGTATCGCGGGTGCCCACTTCATTGAGCCAGGCAATGACGGCATCAGGGCCTTTAACTTTTTCAGCCAGGCTGCCTTGCACCGCTTTGACCGCACCGCGCTGATCCTCAACCAGGTCCAGAGATGCCTGCTCCAGTGTTGCCAGGCCGTTTCCGTAATCAGAGTCCTGCGCAACCAGCACCGACTGTAGCCAATGCCCAAGCGCCACTTCCACGGCAGCTTCCCAACCGCTCTCAACTTCAACCATCTTTGCCAGTCGGGGCGCCTCAGAAAGCCCCTGATTCTCCAGCCACCCTTCAATGGCCTTGTCTTCCAGTAGTGCCTGCTGCAGTGCCTGCAACGACTCCAGCCGGCCCTCACGGGTATGCAGATCACGTTGCACCGTGCGATGACGATCTTCCGAGGCGCGCAAGCTGTTCTGGGATTCGGCAAACTGTTTGCGCAGGCCGTCAAGCACTGACTGCTGCTCCTGTTCCTGCTTCGCCAGGGCTTGCGACTCCTTACCCAGCGCATCGAGTTCGCCCTGCATACCACTGGTATTGATCGAGCCAGACTCAAGCCGCAGCGCCTCGATACGACGGGAGGCCTGCAACAGGCGCTGATCCAGCACCTCGATTTCTGCGCGGGCCCGGTCTGATTCACGGTTGCTGTCGGTACTCTTTAAATGATGCTGCTCAAACTGTTTCTGCCAGGCGGCCACGGCATCGTCCGCCTGGGTCATCTCACCCAGCGCGTTGTCTTCTGCTGCACGGGCGAGGGCCAGGGCGGGCTCCACTTCGGCCAGGGCCCGGGTCAGGTCTTCTACCTGCGCTTTATCCAGCACCATGTGTTTTTCCAGGTCCTGCAACGTGGTTTCGGTCTCCTGGAATTCTTCTCTTTGCCTTTCCTGCAATTCGCGAGCGTGCGCAATGGTCTGCTCCAGCCGGGCGATTTCACTGCCGACGGCGTACAACTCACCCTGGACCTGGTTAAAAGCCTCTCCCGCCTGGCCCTGGTTTTCATGCAGCTTTTCCAGTGAGGCCTCCGCTGCGCGTTGCTGCGCAACGCTTTCCTGTAAAGCGGTCTCACGCCTGGAGAGTCCCTGTTGGCCGGCATTGGCGTCGGCCATCAGGCTTCTCCAGCGCAGGGTCATCAGCCGGGACTCCAGCTCACGTTTTTCCTGCTTGAATTTGCGGTAGCGCTCGGCTGCCCTGGCCTGGCGTTTCAGGCGCCCCAGATGCTTGCCCACTTCTTCACGCAGATCTGCCAATCTGGAAAGATTGTCGCGCGTGTGTTGGATACGCCGCTCGGTTTCGCGGCGCCGTTCCTTGTATTTCGAGATTCCGGCGGCTTCTTCCAGGTGCCCGCGAATTTCCTCGGGCCGGGCGTCGACCACTTCGGAAATCATACCCTGCTCGATGATGGAGTAACTGCGTGAACCCAGTCCTGTGCCCAGAAACAGGTCACGGACATCTTTGCGACGGCAGCGCGCACTGTTCAGGTAATAAACCGAGACGCCATCGCGCGACACCTGGCGCTTGACGGAAATTTCATTGTAGCCGGCAAACTCACCCCCTACCCGGCCGGCCGTGTTGTCGAAAACCAACTCGACGGTGGCGGTTCCCACCGGCTTGCGGGTGGAGGAACCGGAAAAAATCACATCAGCCATGGACTCGCCGCGCAACAATTTGGCTGAACCCTCACCCATCACCCAGCGCACGGCGTCGATGATGTTGGATTTGCCGCAGCCGTTAGGGCCGACAATGCCCGTCAGGTTGGTCGGAGCAAAGAAAGTGGTCGGATCGACGAAGGACTTGAAGCCGGCCAGCTTGACGGTGGAGAGTCTCATTTATGGACTGTCGCCCAACGCGACGTTGAAGTAATGTTCATGTAATAGCTAAACTGCCTGACTTTGGTTAATTATGTGGCTCGTTGTTGTCGTTTCGGGCTAATCTACAGGGAAATTTACGGAGTTGCCATGAGCACTTTACCCAGCAAAGAACTTGAAGTATTTCCGAACCCGAAACCGACACGGGATTATACCATCCGGATCGACTCTCCAGAATTCACCTGCCTGTGTCCGAAGACCGGTCAGCCGGACTTCGCCACGATCAAACTGGAGTATATTCCTGACGCCTCCTGCATTGAACTTAAATCATGGAAATTGTACCTGTGGAGCTATCGGGATGAAGGCGCATTTCACGAAGCCGTCACCAACCAGATCCTGGACGACGTGGTGCAGGCCACAGATCCGCGCTATGCGCGCCTGGAGGCCGAATTCTATGTCCGTGGCGGTGTTTACACCACGGTCGTGGCGGAGCACAGCAAGTGCGCCTGATTGGCCATAAAACCTGCACGCTGCTGGCCATTTTGCTGATTTTACCGGCTGCAACTGTGCCTGCAGCCGATGCCGTCACCAGGGCCAGGGACCTGGGCATTCCCTTTGCAGGGCAACCCGGACCATTAAATGCCATTACTGACGTCGCCGGTGTTGAGGTTGGCCAGGTCACATTGATCAGTGGCGAGGGTGAATTGGAAGTGGGTTCTGGGCCTGTCCGAACCGGCGTTACCGCTATTCATCCGCGGGGCAAGGACTCTGTAGATCCGGTGTTTGCCGGGTGGTTTACGCTCAACGCTTCCGGCGAAATGACCGGAACAACCTGGCTGGAAGAACGCGGGCTGGCCGATGGTCCAATTGCCATCACCAATACGCACAGCGTCGGTGTCGTGCGGGATGCAAGTGTCGCCTGGATGGTCAACAAAGGCTGGCCCGCGGATTGGCATGCACCTGTGGTTGGCGAAACTTACGATGGCGCTCTGAATGATATCAACGGCTTCCATGTGAGCCGTGAGCATGCCCTGGAAGCCATGCGTAGCGCAAAATCCGGGCCTGTCGCGGAGGGCGCCGTGGGCGGCGGCACCGGCATGGTCTGCAACGGCTTTAAAGGCGGTATTGGCACCGCGTCACGCCAGTTTGACGCGCTGGGCGAACAGTACACCGTTGGTGTGCTCGTTCAATGCAATTACAACTGGAGCGGCGACGACCTGCGCCTCGGCGGCAAGCCGGTCAGTGATTTACTGCCGGTGGGGGCGCATTGCTTCACGGATCGCTCCATCGAGCGCCATGTTGACTGGTACCCCTACTGCGATGAAGCCGCAGAGGAAGAAATTTCAGAAGCAACTCGCGACGGGTCCATCATCATCGTAGTGGCCACAGATGCCCCCCTGATGCCGCACCAGTTGCGGCGGGTAGCCAAACGCCCTTCACTGGCGCTGGGCCGCCTGGGCGCTATCAGCAGCTATGGGTCCGGTGACATCTTTATCGCATTCTCAACGGCGAACCGGGGGCAGATCAGTGAAAACGAAGCGTCAACGCTGACCATGTTTCCCAACAATGGGCTGTCGGACGTGTTCAAGGCCACCGTGCAGGCGACTGAGGAAGCCATCGTCAACGCCATGGCGGCTGCAGAGACCGTGGTGGGCGCTTCCGGGTTTCGGGTGATGGAACTGCCGGAAGAGCAGGTTCGAGCTCTCTTTTTGCAACCCTGAAGCGGAACTATTCCAGGCTGATCACAATTTTTCCACGCGCACGCCCTTGTTCTGAATAGCGGATGGCTTCGGGCACTTCGCTCAGCCCGAACTGCCGGTCGATGACAGGCGTGACCTCACCGGCCGCGATCAGGTCGCCCAGCGTGGCCAGGTCCCGCTGGTCCAGCTTCGCCATGAGCATGAGGTATTGCTGGCTCACAAACGGCGACAACACCAGTGCATTCACCGGCCTGGCCAGCGGTCCAATCCAGTTGCCGGCCGATGCTCCAACGATAACGAAGATGCCGTCGGGACTTAACACATCCCTGTTTTTCAGCAGTGAGTGATTGCCGACATTGTCAATAATCACGTCGTATTGCTCACCACTCTTCGTGTAGTCCTCGTGCTTATAATCAATGACGTGATCCGCGCCCAATGACCGCACCATCTCCAGATTCCTGGTACTGCATACGCCGGTCACTTCGGCGCCGAAAGACTTGGCAATCTGCACGGCGAATGTCCCGACACCGCCGGAGGCGCCGTTAATCAGAACTTTTTGTCCGGACTTCAGGCGGCCTTTATCACGCAATGCCTGCAAAGCGGTAAGGCCAGCCACGGGTACAGCGGCCGCTTGCTCAAACGTCATGTTTTCCGGCTTGTGCACCAGCGCCCTGTCCTCACGTGTTACCACGTATTCGGCGTAAGCCCCGCTTTTGCCGCCAAATACCTCGTCACCCGCTTTGAATCGCCTGACGTTTTTACCCACAGCCTCGACCGTGCCGGAAAAATCAACGCCCAGACCGGTATCTTTGGGTTTGCCCAGACCAGTCCCGAACCGCATCAGGTAGGGCGAACCTCGCATGTAATGCCAGTCGAGCGGATTTACACCGGCAGCGTGGACCTTCACCAGAATCTCATCGTCAGTTATTGCCGGTTTTTCTACGTCTTCAAACTCGATAACATCGGGCGAACCGTAGCAACGATAAACAATTGCTTTCATTGCTTGCGCATCTCCCGAAAGCCCGGGAGCGGGCTCACAGGCCGAGTTATAGCTCACAGCAATCGCCAGGGTCGACAGCCCCGCTAACAGGAGCACGAGTATGCTTCCAGAAATTTTGTAACGCAATTTCATAAGGAATTCTCATAAAAATAAAATGGACCCCGAAAGCGTTCACCCATAAACTCAGTGAACCAATCGAATGGGTTGTAAATATCGCATGTATCGATCAAGCCTGACACTGCTTATAGTCATGCTCCTGATGACGGCCGGTCCCCTGAATGCCCAGTCTTCAGATCCGGCACAACTGCGTCAGCAGGTGGAGGACACCGAACGGGCTTTTGCCGCCACCATGGCCAACCGCGACCATGGTGCTTTCATCTCGTTCCTTGCCGATGAGACCGTTTTTATTTCAGGTGAAACGACTCTGCGGGGTAAACCGCAGGTAGCAGAAGCATGGAAGCCTTATTACGCAGACCTCACCGCGCCGTTTTCCTGGGAGCCTCAACAAGTGGAAGTGCTGGATTCCGGCACGCTTGCCCTGAGCAGCGGTCCGGTGCGCGACCCTGAAGGGAACGTGGTCGCCACCTTCAATTCTATCTGGCGACTCGAGGCACTCGGCGAATGGCGGATTATCTTCGATAAGGGAAACCGGGCCTGCGCTGGTCCGGACGGTGAAGGTTAACGGTCCAGTTCGTCGGGCGACCAGGCGTCGATGGCCAGCGCGTGGATGTCCAGGCGCATCATCTCGTCCAGGACCCGGTAGATCATACGGTGACGGTCGACCATCGACCTGCCTTCAAATATCTCGGCAATGATCAGCACCCGGAAATGCCCGCGGCCGTCTTTGGCCCCTTCGTGCCCTTCGTGCAGGTAACTTTCATCCTCCACACCCAGTGATTCAGGAGCAAAAGCCTCCTTCAGACGGCGGTTAATTTCTTTTCTGCGTTCCTGTGGATTCATATGGGCATCACACGTTTGAAAGGGCTGACTTCAACCGACTCGTATACACCGGCCTCGACATAAGGATCCGCGTCGGCCCATTCCTGCGCATCGTCCAGCGAATCAAATCCCGCGACCACCAGTGAGCCGAGGAAACCGGCCGGGCCGGGATCTTCAGCATCGATAGCGGGGCGCGGACCCGCCAGCAACAGCCTGCCTTGTGCCAGCAACGCTTCCAGGCGTGCGACATGGGCCGCACGGGCATCCAGCCGGGCCTGCAAACTACCTTCCCGATCCTGCGAATAAATTGAGTACCACATCGCTAAAGCTTACGTGCAGAATGACCCAGCGTAAAGACAGTGCTCACAGTTGTTTTATGGGACCGCAATGTGTTTTAGAATATCGCGTTGCGCTAGCAGTCAGAATGACGATAATGAGTGAACGAATTGAGGTTCGTAGCAACGGACCGAAACCCAGGTTGATCGAGCATATTGTGGCCGTTATGGTCCGTGGCGGCCTGATCGCCTACCCCACAGACTCCGGTTATGCGCTGGGCTGGCGCACCGGTAACCGTAAAGCCCAGGATCGCGTAATCCGTTTGCGCCAACTCGATCGCCGTATTCATTTCACGTACTGCTGCCGCACGCTTTCCGATGTCAGCCGTTACGCGAAGGTCAGCAACTGGGCGCACCGGTTGATCAGGCAGCTAACCCCCGGGCCTTACACTTTCATCCTGCCCGCAACCAGCCACGTGCCAAAGCTACAGGGACAGAAACGCCCCTCTGAAATTGGCATTCGTATCCCCGACCACCCGGTGGTCCAGGCCATTCTCGAAACCATTGACGAGCCTATCCTGAGTTCTTCGCTGATCCTGCCGGGCCAGGAAGACGAGATTTTTGATACCGAAGACCTGTATGACGCCGTGCACCGTGATGTGGATGTGTTTGTCGATGCCGGTTATTGTCCGTTGGAACCCACTACCCTGCTGGACCTGACCGGAGACACGCCCCTTGTGCTCCGCCAGGGACAGGGCATGGTAGACTTCTAGCCATCCATGGAACCCCTTAACGACCAGCCCGGAACGGAAGAAAATCACCAGGTGCAGCAGGCTGAAATGCCTTTTGCCATCGTCCAGGGTCAACCTTACACGCAGGTACCCAAGGACCTCTACATTCCACCTGAGGCCCTCGAAGTCTTCCTCGAAGCATTTGAAGGTCCACTGGACCTGTTGCTGTACCTGATTCGCCGCCAGAACCTCGACATCCTGGATATTCCGATTGCCGAAATCACGCAGCAATATATGGGATATATCGCGCTGCTGGACGATATGCAGTTCGAACTGGCAGCGGAATACCTGGTAATGGCCGCAATCCTGGCGGAGATCAAGTCGCGGATGCTGTTGCCCAGGCCACCGGGCGATGACGAGGATGAGGACGATCCGCGCGCCGAACTGGTGCGCAGACTGCAGGAATACGAACGCTTCAAGCAGGCTGCTGAAAACCTCGATGACCTGCCCCGGGAGGGCCGCGACTTCGTCGTTGCCGAAGCCTTCATGACCGAACGCCACGTGGTGCAGATTCCGCCTGAAGTCGAGCTCCCAGAGATGCTGGATGCATTGCGCGACGTGCTCAGCCGCGCCGAGCTTTTCAGCAGCCACCAGGTGCAGATGGAACCCCTGTCAGTGCGTGAACGCATGACTTCGATAATGGACCTGCTGCGCAAGAACCCATACATGGAATTTCAGTTCTTCTTCACGGCTGAAGAAGGACGCAGGGGCGTGGTGGTGACGTTTCTGGCGCTGATGGAATTAACCCGTGAACGCGTGGTCGACATCATTCAGAATGAACCCCTGGGACAGATTTACGTAAAAAGCCCGGAATCATCTGCAACGGTTTACGAATGAACTGGGAATACGCATGGCGCGCATAGGTGACACAGCCCGAACCTCTTTGAAAAGCATCCTGGAAGCCGTATTACTGGCCGCCGGAGAACCGCTGACGCTGACTAACCTGGAAGCGGTATTCACAGATGATGAACGGCCCTCCTCTACTGAAATCAGCAAGGCGCTGGAAGAACTGAGTGAGGATTATGCCGAGCGCGGCCTGCAGCTGAAAGAAGTCGCCAGCGGCTTCCGAATCCAGGTTCGCGAAGACACCAACCCCTGGGTAGCCCGGCTATGGGAGGAACGCCCGCAACGGTATTCCCGGGCTTTGCTGGAAACGCTGGCCTTGATCGCCTACCGCCAGCCGATTACCCGGGGCGATATCGAGGAAGTGCGCGGAGTTTCGGTACGCACGAACATCATCAGGAGCCTGCAGGAACGTGAGTGGATCCGGGTGGTAGGCCACCGCGATGTGCCGGGCAAGCCGGCGCTGTTTGGCACCACCAGGGTCTTCCTAGATTATTTCAACCTGTCCAGTCTCGACGATCTGCCGTCACTGGCGGAAATCAAGGACATGGAAAGCATCGAACCGGAGCTGGAGCTGGAACTTGAAGCCACAAACGACAGCTGAACGGCTCCACAAACTGATGGCGTCCGCAGGGCTGGGCTCACGCCGCGCGCTGGAAAAACAAATCGCCGAAGGGAAAGTAGTAGTCAACGGTGAAACCGCCAAACTGGGACAAAACGTTGACCAGGGCGATTCCATCCGGTTCGAGGACAAGAGCTGGCAAGTGGTTTCCCAGGCAGTCCGGCACCGGACCCTGATTTACAACAAACCCGAAGGTGAAGTGACCACGCGTTCCGACCCGCAGGGACGCAAGACCATATTCGACCGGCTACCGCAGGTAAAAGACGGACGCTGGGTAGCGATCGGCCGCCTGGATATCAACACCACAGGATTGCTGTTGCTTACCACCGATGGCGAACTGGCCCACGGCATGATGCACCCATCGAGCAGTGTCGATCGCGAATACGCTTGTCGCATTCGCGGTGAGGCCAGCGAAGAAACCCTCAATAGATTGAAGGAAGGCGTTGAACTGAACGACGGACCCGCCGCTTTCAGCGACATCCAGGGAGGGGGTGGCAGCGGCGAGAATCACTGGTATCACGTCACCATTATGGAAGGACGTAACCGCGAGGTACGGCGCTTATGGGAATCCCAGGGCCTGATGGTCAGCCGCCTGAAACGTGTACGTTACGGCGCCGCCTTCCTGCCCAAGCGCTTGCGCGTTGGCCAGTGGTCGGAAATCGAGGCGGCCGATCACCAGGTCCTGCGGGAAGATGTGGGCCTGGCGGCATCAGCTGCCGGGCTTTCGCTCAAGCAGACCGGTGGCGCCAGCAGGAAGCCGAAGCCTGCCGCGCGTAAAAAGCCGCGCAAGCAACGCAGGCGATGAATCTGAATCAGTTACAACAACGGTGCCTGGAATTCCTGGGAAAATCCACTCCCGCAGACGCTGCTCACGACATCAGTCATGTAAAGCGAGTTGTGAAGAATTGCTCTTATCTCACTGATATTGAAGACGCTAATTTGTCTATTACCCTACCATCTGCCTGGTTGCATGACTGCGTGGCGGTTGCCAAGGACAGTCCGCTAAGATCACAGGGCTCCCGCCTGGCTGCGGATGCAGCGGTCACTTTCCTCGCTGAAATCGACTACCCACAGGATCAGCTGAACGAGGTGTACCACGCCATTGAAGCACACAGCTACACGGCCGCCATCCCCACCCAAACGCTGGAAGCGAAAATCGTGCAGGACGCCGACCGCCTGGACTCGCTGGGCGCCATCGGCATCGCACGCTGTCTGCTTGTAGGCGGTCACTTGAATCGCCCGCTGTGCGACGCCAACGACCCTTTCTGTGACGAGCGTGAGCCGGATGACTCGCTGTACACGATCGACCATTTCTACAACAAGCTGTTCAAACTGCCCGATACCATGCAGACCGAAGCGGGAAGAGCCGAAGCTCACCGGCGGGCGGATTTGATGCGTGAATACCTTGATCATCTCCGGGCGGAGATTATTTAGATACAGCAAGACAAGAACAATCGCATTCTGACTCCACTGAATGCGACGGCCCGGATGGACCTGTTTATTCAGATCGTGAGTGCGCACCAGGCGCAGGCTACCTGAACGAGATCAACTAAAGCATCGCATCGATTCAGGTGTTTCGGAAAATATTCCACAGCAGCTACCGAAAAAGAAACGCGATCATCGAAATTGAGGGTTCTTTGATAATCGAAAAGGACTGGTCACTTGCTCTCTGGTTCAGTTCCCAGCAAGGCGTGCACCGCGAAATCACCCGGGGGCAAGGGCATGGGTTCGATCCTTTCTCCATCAACGGTCCACCAGGCCTCCACGATTCTCCCTTCATGCCAAAAGAACTCGAAGTCATTTGCTCCCGGTGGTGCCGGAATCGGTGGCGGCAAGGGTTTGCCATCACGTGTAAACAAGATGTTGGGTTGTTTTGCCTCAACTTTCATTTAGGGATCTTCTCCATCCCGGCAATCCCGGCAATAGTGGCAGAGGGGCTAATCCTCAGTGGTGATTATAGGAGAGAATTCAAAGTCGCGCTGACCAGTTGAAATCGCTTAATATTTCGGCAATTCAGCCACAGATTACGTCAGTTTTTGCTCTGACCCAAATATCGGTGGCTCATGACATGGAATTTTCCCTGTTCTTTGGTCAGAAATTGGATCCGACCCCATTACCGCTTGTCGCATTAATGCCGGACCGGTGAGCGTTGTAGATTTGCGTAGTAGCGTAGACGAAAACAACACCTAAAAACCCGAAACCCCACTAGGATAAGCGGCTGCATTGCCTTCGTCGTGGCCATGTTTCTCGACGTATTGAATGGCATCTTCCATGGTCTGCAGCCCCTCGCGCAGCACAGACTCTTCCATATTGAGCGCGGGGTACATTCGGATCGTGTCCTGTTGGTCTGAAATAGCCCAGACACCGCTCTCCAGCATCTTTCCGCGCACGGCACGAGCAGTCCACCAATCTTTTTCTTCTGCGCCTGCTGAATCTGACTTACCAAAACTCACACCCAACAACAGGCCATTGCCTCGCGCCTGGCGCACAATGGAGTATTTTTCCCATTCGCTCATGATTTCAGCCGCCATAACACCAAGCCGATTCGCATGTGCAACGATTTGATCTCGATTAAAAATTTGCAGAGTCTTGATCGCTGCAGCGCAACCTGCAGGCATGCCAGCAAAGGTGGAGCCAGACTTGAAATCCGTGTTATCACCCAGGATGTCATCGCGCGCTGAAATGCCGCACAAGGGCGCAATGCCTCCAGACAGATTCTTGCCGTAAACCAGGATATCGGGCACTACTTCGTAGTGCTCGACACCCCACATACGCCCAGTACGACCGAGACCGGTCAGAACTTCATCGGCAATCATTAACCAATCATTTTTATCGCAGATTTCGCGAATTCCTTTCAGGAAACGGGTCGTAGGAATCCAGTTGCCACCTTCGGCCAAACCCGGTTCCACCAGGATGCCTGCGATGTTATCGCGTGCCGCGATACTCGCCGGGATATGATTATCCAGGTACCAGAGGCAATACTCTGTGTATTGGTCCTCGTCCATTCCAGCTGGTATTCGTTCGCTGTGCGGATAAGGCGCTTTGATCACACCTCCACCCCAGGCTTCCAGATAGGTGCCGTAATCGCCTTCCAGGCCACTTAACACTTTCGCACCCAGGCTCATGCCGTGATAGGCCGAACTGAAGGTGATGATGTAGCGCCGCTTGGTATGAGTAAGCGCCAGGTGCACCGCAGCCTCGGCCGCCTCTGTGCCGGAAACCTCATAGTTGGTTCGTGGCAGCGCCCTGCCCGGCATGATTTCGGCCAGCATCTCGGCCAGTTCGTAGCGCAACGGGTGATCGTAGTGAAATCCGTAACGCCTGTTGGCTGCCTCAACCACTTCGAGAATTTCAGGATGACAATTACCCAGCGGATTGGTTGCCCAGCCATTCTGGAAATCAATGAAACGCTTTCCATCAAGATCCCAGACAAAATCACCCTGCGCCTTGTCGATGACGATCTGCCGTACAGGGCGAAAACCGCGCCGGCCGGCCTTCTCCATTTCTGTCTCGAAACGTAATCCATTCTTGAACAACGGAATGCCGCGCTTCAGTGCAGCAAGTGTTTTGGGGCCTGGATAACTGTTACTCATTCTCTTATACCAAGTTTGCTAGCGGATAAGCCAAAGTATAAAGCTTCGAAGAACACCCTGTTCTGTGATGAAGTCTTTGTGATGGTATATTTTCTTGACCAAATCCTGCCGTTAAGCCAGGGTGTTTTCAACATAGACATAGCAACCTGCAGAAAATACTTGCCCACCTGGATAACACTGCGAGTAGTTTTTATCACTTTCATCGTTTAACTGAGGCAACGTTTTAGAATAAATTGAACGAAGTGCCGACGTCCTGAGACATTCAATACATTTGGAATTTCGGCAATATAGTGTTTGTATGTCCTATACTCGAATAAGGAACATCCCCGACGTATGTTTTCCTTCTTTGAAAAACTGTTGAACCCATTCCCGCCGGAGTTGCCGGTGCATCCGCCGTCTACTTTGTTTGCGTTTTGCCGGCACTATACACAAGGCGTCTGGCCATGGATCTTCATAACTGCTTTCCTGGTGACACTGGTGGCGGCTACTGAAGTTCTGCTTTTCAGTTTTCTCGGCAATGTTGTCGATTGGCTCAGTGGCGCGGACAAAGCGACCTTTCTGGAGCAGGAAGGTGACACATTGATATTGATCGGGGCGGTGGTTCTGCTGGCCTTGCCTCTGCTCACGCTGATGTTGACGCTGGTGAGTCATCAAACCATTATCGGTAATTATCCGATGCGTATCCGCTGGCTGGCTCATCGTTATCTGCTGCGGCAAAGCTTTGGATTTTACCAGGATGAGTTCGCCGGCCGGGTGGCCACCAAGGTCATGCAAACCGCACTCGGTGTGCGCGAGGCGGTGATGAAAGTAGCCGACATACTGGTCTACATATGCGTGTATTTTTCAGGCGCCCTGTTTCTGGTTGCGAGCTTTGATGTATGGATTGCAGTGCCCTTCGTGGTCTGGCTGCTGTTATATATGGCCTTGCTCAGCTTTTTGCTGCCGCGCTTGCACGAGGTTGCCGAGCGGCAGGCCGACGCGCGCTCGACCATGACCGGCCGAGTGGTCGACAGTTACACCAATATCATGACCGTCAAACTCTTCGCGCACGCCGGGCAGGAAGAAACATACGCGCGTGAAAGCATGAGTAAATTCCTGGCCACCGTGTATCGCATGATGCGTCTGTCCACACACCTCGAGGTGTGGGTGGAAGTGCTCAACGCCTTGTTGTTGTTTACAGTTGGTTTTATTTCCATCTGGTCGTGGCTCAATGATGTCGCCAGCGTCGGCGCGGTTGCCGTGGCGGTTGGCCTCGTCCTGCGCATGTCCGGTCTGTCCCACTGGATCATGTGGGAAATGTCGGATTTATTCGAAAACCTCGGCATGGCGCAGGACGGTATGAATACCATCGCCAAGGTACAAACCGTCACGGACATACCCAATGCCCCCCCGTTGAATGTGACCAGCGGTTTGATCGAATTTGAAAACATCAGTTTTCACTATGGCAAGAAAGGCGGCGTCATTGACGACTTTTCGCTCAGCATTCTGCCCGGCGAGAAAGTCGGTATTGTCGGACGTTCCGGTGCGGGAAAAACCACGCTGATGAATGTATTGTTGCGTCTGTTCGATGTCGAACGGGGGCACATTTCGATCGACGGACAGGACATTTCGAAGGTGGACCAGGAGTCACTGCGTGGACAGATCGGTGTTGTCACCCAGGACACGTCCTTACTCCACCGAACGGTGCGGGAAAACATCGCCTACGGGCGGCAGGGAGCAAATGAGGAAGACATTATCAGCGCGGCAAAGCGCGCCAACGCATACGACTTCATCCTCGACCTGAGTGACCATGAAGGACACAGTGGCCTGGATGCCCAGGTTGGCGAACGCGGCGTGAAGCTGTCGGGCGGTCAACGACAGCGGATAGCCATCGCGCGTATGTTTCTGAAGAATGCACCCGTCCTTGTGCTAGATGAGGCGACGTCCGCACTGGATTCTGAAGTGGAAGCAGCCATCCAGGAAAACCTCCTCCAGTTAATGGAGAACAAAACCGTCATCGCCATTGCTCACCGGCTGTCGACCATCTCAGCTCTTGACCGTCTGGTAGTGATCGATCAGGGGAAGATCGTCCAGCAGGGCACCCACGATGAACTTGCGCACTCGGATGGTTTGTATGCGGAGCTATGGAAAAGACAATCGGGCGGATTTATTGTTTGAATCCTGGTATCCGCCTGAAACTCTGACCGAGATAGCTTTGCTTTTCACCGAAGCTTTCACTGCATGCCGGGGTTGCCACCAAAGCCAATGAACGAGCGAAGCTGGAACGATTGTGCCGATATATCACCAGACCGGCATTAAATCATGACGCAATCCTTTAGGAAACAAGCCATTGCTTTGGCCGCATTTTTTATTGTTTCGAGTTCCTGTTTCGCTGAAGAGAATGCCTCGAACCCCCTGGCGAAGGTGAAATATACGGACGTCCGGGCTCAATACTTCAACAACCCGGGTGGATCCTACACCTGGGATTTCTGGCTCGCGGACGGCGCCTTCATGGCCAGCGACAAACTGAAGATCAAGTATGAACTCCACTACTAGAAGACTGATGTGACCGGTTCCAGTGAGAGTGCTTTTGAATCAGTTCACCTCAAGCCGATCTACTTGCCCAAGAAAGGCACCCTGGGCGGATGGAATTATTCACTGGCTGTTGCTGTTGCCCTGTCATTCTTCCGCCCCAGCCAGTTAGCCAATGGGTTTGCGGATATCCCGTGAGCGACCAGGCTCAGGAACACCGTCAGCACCACGACCATGGCGATGAACCGGTCTCCCGGCACACTCTCATTCAGGACGATGATCGCGAAAACAATACTGGCCAGCCCCCGGGGCCCGAACCAGCCGAGGAATAGTTTTGAACTCGTGCTCACGCCACTCCCCGTCAGTGACAGGAAGATCGGCAGCATGCGGATAACCGTGAGGCTCAGCAGCGCATAAACCAGCATCTCCCAGGTGAAGTATTGGTAAGACTGGCCGATGACGGCGGCCCCGAAAACCAGCCAGGTCATCAGCGCCAAGGTTTCCCCGATGCTCTCGGAACCAAGCACCAACCGGTGCGTTGCATCCTTCGCCTTGAAGCCGAAGAACAAGCCGCCGGTGAAAGCTGCTATGTAGCCGCTGCCATGGAGACTTTGAGCAACGGCAAAACAGCTAATGGCCAGGGCAGTAACCGTCACCGGTGTCCAAATTTCACTCAGCCAGCCCCGGTCCCGGCACCCTTTAAGCGCCCAGGTGCCTGCCGCGGCCAACCCCACGCCAACGACCAGGCCGATTCCGAGTTCCTCGAAGATAAGTTTGAGGGCAAGTGAAGTTCCGCTGGCTTCATGGCCACTGCCGCCAACAGCAAGTGCGATAAAGACCAACAGGATGGGCACGCACAGCCCGTCGTTCAGTCCGCTCTCGATGTTCAGCCCCTCGCGGATCGGCGCAGGCACCGCCTGGTTGGTTATCACGCCTTTGCCCAGCGCGGCGTCGGTTGCGGCAAGCATGGTACCCAGGATGGCCGCTTCGAACAGTGACAGGTTATCGAACAAAAAGGATGCGGCCACGGTACCCAGGAAGACGGCGCCGGGCAGACCTAGCAGCAGCATTTGCGAGGGAATGCGGAACTGTCGCTTGAGTATGGAAAAATCCGCGTTGGCGGCATCATTGAACAGGATCAAGGCCAGGGTCAGGTCTGCAAGCACACGAAACTCGGTACTGGACACATCCCCATCAAACCAGCCGAGCCCGAGGGGACCCATCAGCAGCCCCGCGGCGACGAACACGATCGGACCGGATGCCGCCGCGCGCTCCACCCGCTTGGCGACCAGGCTGTAACAAAAAACGAACAATCCAAATACAGCGAGTTCAACGTACATAGTGGTCTCCTGTTACCGCAGTGCCATTTTTCACAGGCTTATGTCTTCATCGTCCAGGCGGTGGCCCCATTCTTTCTTGGCGCGCAAATACCGCCGGTTCCATTCGCCAACGCCGGTTACGTGTTTTTCCTGGGTGATTCCATGCAAACCAAAGTTTCGCAGGTCTTCGATTTTTTTCGGATTATTGGTCAGCAAGCGGAACGGCTCCTCCCCGACAAAGTGCTTGATCAGCACCGCAGCATCGGTAAAGTCACGCGAGTCATCGGGCAGACCCAGGGAGCGGTTGGCCTGGTAAGTATCTTCCCCTGCATCCTGCAATAAGTAGGTGGCTGCCTTCGCCCACAAACCGATGCCCCGGCCTTCGTGGCCTGCCATGTAAACCAGGTAGCCACCGGCGGGGTCTGCATTGATCCGTGCGATGGCGGCATCCAATTGCGGACCGCAATCGCAGCGTTGCGAACCGAATACGTCACCGCTCAGGCAGTTGCTGTGAACCCTGATCAAACAGTTTTCAGCCGGTTTCCCGATCACCAGCACACTGTTGATCGCCAGCGGTGAGACCAAGTGGGCAAACAGATTTTGTTCGCCCCGTGCGCGTAAGTCCGATGCCAGCGATTCCACCCGGCCAAGCTCGGTGCTTCGAACCGTTGCATACCAATCCACGATGGTCTCCACGGACGGCAGCGAAATGGGCAGCGGAACCGGTCCCAACAGGTTAATCGACAGTCCGCCCGGCGGTTCAGGCGCGTGCACATCGATAAGCTGACCTGATTCGTCAATACGCAGCAGCTTACCTTCAGCAATAAGCCGTTTTCGGACATCTGGATTGATATAGGTAAACATCAGAAACCAATTCCTCAGGATTATTCAGTCCGACAGATTTACGGTCTTTTGCCGCTTACGATTGACCTTAAGCCGCGTCACATCGGGCCTGGAATAATGCCCCGCCGGATCGAAATTCTGCCGCTCGCGCGCGACTTTCTGGATGTCGGCTTCCACGACCCATAGCCCCTCTTCGCCCACCTGGGGCTCGAGCACCCACTGGCCATCCGGCCCGGCAACGCAGGAACCACCGTCGGCCAGCCAGTCGCTGGCTGCCTGGCGGATGAGGTCTGCATGCGGCACGTTATCGGGAACCTTGTCCGCGTGCATCATGCCGCTGACGGACACCACGTAAGAGCGGGACTCTTTGGCGATGAAGCGGGTGATGTCTTCGGTGTTGCGGCGGCTGCCGGGCCAGACCGCCACGTGCAGATTTTCGCCCTGCCCGTACAGCGCCGCCCGCGGCAACGGCATCCAGTTTTCCCAGCAGTTCAGCCCGCCGACCCGGAACTCACCCAGGTCGTGAACTCGCAGACCGTTGCCATCACCGGGCGACCAGACCAGCCGTTCTTCGTAAGTGGGCATCAGCTTGCGATGCGTTGAGCCGATCCGCCCATCCGGGGCAATGTAGACCAGCGTAGCGTACAGGCTGAAACCGCCGCGGTCTCTGGATTTTTCAATGGTGCCCAGGTAGACGGCGATACCCAGTTCTCCCACCCTTTTGCAGAGCGAATCGAGATCACCGCCTTCTATATCAACGGCATTGGCTGCGTAATGCGCAAAGATGTCCTTCTGGACATCGCTTTCGAAGACTGCTCCACCGGTCAATTCCGGCCAGAACGGGTATCCCGGTAACAACGCTTCACCGAATACGACGAGCTGCGCGCCCCGGTCGGCAGCTGTTTCAATCTGCCCTTCTATCTTTGCCAGAGTTCCCTCACGGTTCAACCAATCCGGAATCATTTGCGCCAATGCGATTTTTAAAGCCATGGACTTTCCTGTGTTTATTCAGTGCTTCTCGGGATGGTAAATGATGGCTCCTTCCCGCCGGGCGTAGCGTTTCAACACCGCCCTCGCCTCCTCGTGTAACACGCCACCCTTGGTGCGGATGCCTCGCCGCTCGAGGGATTCCGCCCAGTTGGAAGGCTTGTCTCCTTCATCGAAACCTGCCTCTTCCGCATCATCCTTGCCCGCACCCCATATGATGCTGCTGACACCCGACCAGGGAACGGCGCCGAAACACATCGCGCAAGGCTCGCAGGAGGTCACCAGTTGCGCGCCTCCGGTCGAACCGAGGTTCCAGCTGCCGATGGCGCTCTGGGCCAGGCTGATGGCCACCATCTCGGCATGTGCCAGCGACAGCTCCGCGGAGGTCACCAGGTTGACGCCAACGCTGAGCAGGCGATTACTGTCATCTTCCACCACGATCGCGCCAAACGGACCGCCGGTGTGATGCTTTACGTTTTCCGCAGCCAGCGTCACGGCCAGGTGCATTCTCTGCTCGATGGTTTCCAGCGGATCATTCCAGCCGTCCATGAACTCATCCAGCCAGGCCGGCAACCGCATTTCACAGGATTTGTGCAGGCTCATGTACCCGCCCTCTGCCTGAGCGCTTCGAACAGGCACACGCCGGTTGCGACGGAAACGTTGAGGCTGCTGACGCTCCCCCGCATCGGGATTTGAAGATGAAAATCACACAACTCGGAGGTCAGTCTTCTCATGCCCTTGCCCTCGCTGCCCATCACCAGTCCCAGCGGACCTGAGAGGTCGGCCTGGTACAACTCCTGCCCCGAACTGTCGTCGGTGCCGGTCAGCCAGATACCCTTGTCTTTCAATTGCCTCAGCACGCGCGCCAGGTTGGTGACGAAAAGGATGGGTAGCACTTCGGCAGCACCGGACGCAGAGCGCCGCGCCACCGGCGTCAGGCCAACCGAACGGTCTTTAGGCACAATCACAAGGTCTACCCCCGCGGCTTCAGCCGTTCGCAGGCAGGCGCCGAAATTGTGTGGGTCCTGAACGCCATCGAGAATCAAAACCAGTGGTGCGCCCTCTATGGCTTCCAACAGACGGCCAAGGTCTTTCTCAGTGCCGGTATTGGCCGAATCAAAATCCGCGATGATATCCTGGTGACGCTGTTCTTCGCAGCGCCGGTCCATTACACCACGTGCCTCGGTAGCCACGGTGATGCCGGCTTCGCGGGCTTTATCGGCCAGTTCCAGCACCCTGGGGTTACGACACTCCTGCGCGACGGTGATACTGAGTAGTTGCTCAGGGGCCCTGGAAAGGGCTGATGCCACTGAGTGAATGCCAATTAAAAGGCTGTCACGGTTTTTCTGACTCATCTGACCATTTCAAAATCGATTTTTCGTTCATCCACGTTAACGGCCATCACTTTAACCTGTACCTTTTGAGCAAGCTGGTAAACCTTGCCGGTACGGTCGCCGGTAAGACGGTGTACTACCGGATCAAAATGATAATAATCATTGGGCAGTGAAGTAATGTGCACCAGGCCACTGACATGATTTTGACTCAATTCCACGAACAGGCCAAACGATGTGACGCCGGTCACCTGCCCTTTGAACACGTCGCCAATATGTTGTTCCATGAAGTAGGCTTTGAGCCGGTCGTTGACGTCCCTTTCCGCTTCCTCAGCCCGCCTTGAGCGATGTGAACACTGCTCGCACATTTTGTCCATCTGCTCTTTCGACCACGGATAGCCTTTTTTGCCATGCTTTTCAGTCACAAAATGGATGGCCCGGTGTACCAACAGGTCCGGATAGCGGCGAATCGGTGAGGTGAAATGTGAATAGGCCTTCAGGGCCAAACCAAAATGCCCGGTATTGGCTGCCTGGTACGTGGCGAGACTCTGTGCCCGTAATAACACCGCCATGATCAGCGGTTGATCTTCCCTGCCCTTTATTTGCTGAACGATGTTTTCAAAATCGCGCGGCTCCGGACGGCTCTTCCAGGGCACGCGGATACCCAATCCTTTTAAAAACTGTTCAAGCGATTCGAGACGGTCAGGCTGAGGCGGTTCATGGGCACGGAAAGGTGCGGGCAGTTGCTGGCGAATCAGGAAATTGGCCGCCTCCACATTGGCCGTGATCATGCACTCTTCGATGATCATGTGGGCGTCGTTACGCTCGTAAGGGATGATATCGGCCACTGCACCGCGCTCATCGAACTGAAACTGAACTTCAGTACTCTCAAAATCAATCGCACCGCGTTTCGTGCGCGCTCGCCGAAATGCCTTGTACAAGCCGTACAGATCTTTGAGCGACGCTGAGACAGCTGTTGCTCCCGGCCTGATTTCTGATTTTCCGCTGACCAGCCAGTCCCAGACCTGCTGGTACGTCAGGCGTGCCTGGGAGCGCATGACCGCGGTATCGAAACGCGAACGCACCACCACGCCGGATTCGTTGATCGACATGTCGCAGATCACGCACAGGCGGTCCACGTCGGGTTTCAGTGAACACAGGCCGTTGGAAAGCGCCTCTGGCAGCATCGGAATGACCCGGCCGGGAAAATAGACCGAGGTGGCGCGTCTGATCGCTTCTTGATCCAGCAAACTGCCTGGTTTTACATAGGACGAAACATCGGCAATGGCAACAACCAGGCGCCAGCCATTCTTGCGGCGCTGAGCATACACGGCATCGTCGAAATCCCGGGCATCCGCGCCATCGATGGTCACCAGCGGGAGGTCCCGCAAATCCCGCCGGCCTGCATGCATGGCCTCGGTAACCTCGTCGCCAAAGGCCGCAGCCTCTGCTTCCACGCCTTCGGGCCATTCATGCGGCAAATCGAGATTACGAATGGCAATCTCGGTCGCCATACCCGGTGCACCGCTTTTGCCGAGTATCTCAATAATTTTTCCAACGGGAGGCTGACGCTCCCCTGGCTGTTGCAGGATCTCGACTACAACGACCTGGCCCGGTTGCGCGCCAAAGGTATCTTTAACTGCAACGAGAATATCCTGGTTGATCCTGGGATCATCCGGAACCACCCGGGCGATACCACTTTCTTCAACAAAGCGCCCCACCACGCGCTCATGAGCCCGCTCCAGAATCTCCCTGATTGCGCCTTCCTTACGTCCCCTGTTGTCGATGCCGATGACCGAAGCCAGCACGCGGTCACCATGCAAGACGCTGCGCATCTGCCGGGGTGATAAGTACAGGTCAACATCGCCGTCATCCGGCATGACAAAGCCATAACCGTCCTTGTGTGCACTGATCCGGCCTGCAACCAGGTCCATCTTCGCCGGCAGGCCGTACGCGTTACGCCGGTTTTTGATCAGCTGTCCATCACGCTCCATGGCGCGAAGGCGTCGCCGCAGAATTTCCCGGCTGTCGTCGGAAACCACATTCAGACGCTCTACAATGTCGCGCCGCTGCAGTGGCCGGCCGCGGTCTTCCAGTAGGCCCAGTATGTCTTTCCTGGACGGTGCTTCGGCGTTTATTCGCCTGTCTTTGCTTACATTTTTTGATTTTTTGCTCATGGGTCTATTGTAGCCGCAATTCGAGGGCTCAATACCTTTTAAAAACAAGGCATTGATCGCGTCAAAACCGGGCGAGGTTTTTGTTGACTTCGGACCCCGGAATCACTACAGTACGCCCCGGTTCCTGGGTTCCCCCTTTACCTGCGAACCGACCCCAAGGCGGAGGTTCCCCCTTTACCTCCGCCTTATTTATGCCCAGGTGGCGGAATTGGTAGACGCGCTGGCTTCAGGTGCCAGTGAGCAATTAGCTCGTGGAGGTTCAAGTCCTCTCCTGGGCACCAGTATCAAGAACGATAATAACGATTAAAAATAAGAAATCTACAGCCCCGCTTGCGGGGCTTTTTTTTGAAAAAGGGGGTCATAAAGGGGGTAGAATCCAGTATTCAATTCCACTGGGGAAACCATCACCATGTTCGACCACGTCAATGCCGTTGCGCCCGATCCCATTCTGGGCATTCTTGCCGCTTACGCGGCAGATCCCAACCCGAATAAGATCGACCTCGGAATCGGTGTATATCGCGATGAGCGGGGCAACACGCCGATACTCGAATGCGTGAAAATAGCCGAACAGATCCTGGACAGCACACAGACCACCAAATCCTACCTGGGCCCACCAGGTGTCAAGGGCTTCAACAGCGCCATTACCCAGCTGATTTTCGGTGAGAACAGTGCAGTGCTGAATGAGGACCGGGTACGTACCGTACAGACCCCCGGCGGCACCGGAGCCTTACGGGTCGGCGCCGACCTGATCAAAGCGGTGACTCCGGACGCAACCGTCTGGCTCAGTGATCCCACCTGGGCCAATCACAACGCCATTTTCCCCGCCGCCGGACTAAAAACAGAAACCTACCCCTACTTTGACGGTGAGAAAAGTGAACTCAGGTTCGATGACATGATGAGTGCCCTGCGCGACAAGGGCCCGGGTGACGTGGTCTTGTTTCACGCCTGTTGCCACAACCCCTGTGGCGTCAGCCCCAATCCGCAACAGTGGGGGGCCATCACAGACCTGGCTGCCGAGCGCGGCTTCACACCGATGGTAGACATCGCCTATATGGGCTTTGAGCGAGGTATCGAGGAAGATGCCCTGTCCGTGCGCCTGTTCGCGGAAAAATGTCCCGAACTGATCATGGCCAGTTCCTGTTCCAAGAATTTCGCGGTGTACCGCGAACGCGTGGGCGCCATTTCGGTAGTCTGCCAGAGTAGTGAAAAAGCCGGCAACGTGCTGACCGTGATCAACTCGCTGACGCGCCAGAATTATTCCATGCCGCCCACCCACGGCACCGGCATCATCGATATCATCCTGCATGACGAAGAACTGACCGAACTATGGGTCAGCGAGGTCACCGGCATGCGCAACCGCATCAACGGCCTGCGCATAACCCTGTCGGAGAAAATCGAGGCCGCCGGCATCGAGAAGGATTTTTCCTTCCTGCAACGCCAGTCAGGCATGTTCTCCTTTCTCGGTTTATCCGTGGATCAGGTGACGCGTCTGCGCAAGGACTACTCGATTTATACAGTCAATTCTGCACGGGTGAACATCGCTTCTTTCAACGACAGCAAC
>Ga0265306_10000031_pt1 | contig 49276 bp, 43 predicted proteins | sample Helome_3_FD_192493 | JGI IMG/M metagenome (GOLD analysis project Ga0265306, IMG submission 192493) | Marine sediment microbial communities from subtidal zone of North Sea - Hel_20160420 (Illumina Assembly) | ecosystem: Environmental > Aquatic > Marine > Subtidal zone > Sediment ... | reverse complement strand
TTGGGATTTATTACGCAGCCATGATTGGCATGATCTGGGCCGTTGCTTTTGACTGGGCGGATGGACGTATTGCGCGAAGAATGAAAGGGCGGACAGGCAACGACCGGGTTTTTGGCGGCCAGCTTGACGTATTAATAGACATTGTGAGCTATGGCGTCGCTCCGGCCGTTCTTTTGCTGAGCTATGGAAACTTCGACCCAATATTCCTGGCAGGAGCTTTCTTAATGCTCGCTGCGAGTGCGATACGGCTGAGTTATTTCAGCACTTTTGGTCTTTCTGACGAGTCGAAATATACCGGCCTGGCTCTCGATAACAACAATGTAATTCTGGTTTTCATATTTTTATTTGAAAGCATTTTAAGTCAGGGAATTTTTTCAGTTGTACTTTATGCCAGTGGTGTAGGACTTGCGATCCTGAATGTGTCCCAGATCAAGACACCAAAGCTTTCTGGAAATCCGCGCAATGTTTATTTTCTTGCGATTTATACGCTTGCAATGACAGGTGTTTATGGCTGGAAACTTTTATAGAAAGTAACGAGATTGGAAAAGCACAACTACAAGAATCACTTTAATAGAGGAGTTAAATAACACAATGATTGTATATACGGTAGGCACTTTTGATTTATTACATGTAGGACACCTGGCTTTACTGGAGTACTGCGCAACATTAGGTGATGTCGTGGCAGTTGGTGTTGCCTCCGACCGCGTGGTGAATTCTTACAAACCCAATGTGCCGGTTATTCCCCTCGATCAACGAGTAGAAATGCTGAAAGCTTTGCGCTGCGTCGATATCGTACGTCCCTACCATGAACTTGAATATGTTTCTGGTTGTAAGGAATTGAATGTGGATATATTCGTTGTAGGAGAAGATTGGGGCAAAAAACCCCACAATATCAATGTGGAATCCTATTTAAAAAGCGAAGGGAAACAAATTATTCCAGTACTTTATAATCTCCGAACTTCATCCACCAGGATAAAACAAAGTACCATCGCTCAATCTCATAGAAAAAACTATATCGAGCAATCTGTCGCATAAAATAAACAGTAGAATCTGGATAAATACTAAGCATACCAATCTGAGACTAAGGTTATTTAAAACACCGTAATTATCCCATGCCGGGACTTTATCTATGCTAAGGTGGCCTGGTAGATCTCCTCCGCCAACGTCAGCTTACCTCTTGCCGAATAGCGGCCTTCCCATAGTTGCATCACAGGACGGGCTACTCTCCATCGATTTCAGTAGTCGCAAATTATTTCAGCCAAACATAGTCTGCTTTGATAGAAGGCGCTGTTAGAACTGATTCCCCACTGTTTTCCAGGAGTGAATAACATGAGTAAAGAACACAAAAACAAACGCGATGCCAAAAAGAAACCGGCAATGTCGCCCAAAGAGAAAAAAGCGGCAAAACAAACCAAAAAGGACACGAGGAATATCCTGGGGAATTGAACAGGTACTGTTTCAGTTTTCCAAATGAGACTCATTTGCACAGCTAATGCTACATTTCGAGATTGATCGAGACCGCTTCCCGTGGGGCAATCTAAACAGGAATCCAAATTCATGACACAATTTAACGAGATCAAAATTATAAGCATCGATGCCAATCGACCTCCGCGGGTTCGCAAGGAAGCCTACATCGATCTGTTTTATCAACTTTCCGGGGATGCGCCCGAGGAGTGGTGCGAAGACTTTAGCGGTTTTGGCCGTCATGTTAACCCTTTGGCCAAAATCGAAAAGGGCACCAGGTGTTTTATCGGCACCTATGTAAACGACATGGATACAATTCCAGCGCACTTCGAGCGACTCAAACAGGCAGTGATCGACTGTAACACGCAATATATGGAAAAAATCAGGCAAAGAGAACTTGCGCTGGCCGAAGACAACGCCACCTTGGGGGAACAGGGCGGCTTGCAATTTAAGTTAAACGATATTATTACGTCGCTCGATTTTGACAGCTGAGCTGTCTGACCGTGCATGGCGTCGGGTTTTTACTGACAACGAGTGTCCGAAACTTGTCTCCTACCCCAGTTTCTTGAGTGTCTGCTATGCGCCCCCCTACACGCATACGCGTGCCGCAAAATGTGCCACACAACATCGCAAGCAAGATGATCGGTTATGCTGCTGTGATGGCGTAGTGGGGGAAGGAATGAGATTCGATACAGCTAAATCTCAGCAGCCCTTATAGTTTTTAGCTACGCATTTTTGGGCCATTTGTTGAGCCAGGACTATGTCTTCAGGAGTCATTTCCCTCGCCAGATTGTCACGTTCACCTGCAGCAGCTTCAATTCCTTGTGATGCAGCTATGTTGACCCACATATGGGCGCGTAAATTGTTCTGCGGAACGCCGATCCCATTTAAATACATAGACCCTAGAAGAAACTGGGAGCCAGCGTCACCCTGGCCAGCAGCAAGCCTGTACCACCTGGCTGCTTCCTTGTCGTCCTGTGCAACGCCTTTTCCCATCCGATACATAACTCCCAGATTGTACTGGGAACTAGGATCACCTTCTTCAGCCAGAAGTTTCCATTCCTTGAGTGCAGTTGCATAATCTTCTCGATCATAAGCATCCAAACCCTTTTGAAAATCGGCAAGCACGGGAGTGCCAAACGGCAAAGTAAATATCGTCAGCATTAGTACGGCGATGTATATATTCATCAATTTTCCGGCTAGCTTTTTCATTTAAAGTATTATATTAGAAACCAGACCAATCTGCCTGATTTAATTCAACTTCTCCACCCGGACTTGATTTTCTTTTCTTTCCGCTCCGCTTCAAGAAAAGAGAAATCCAACCCCGGGGCGATCCCCCATCAGCAACTGGAGAATCCACATAAATAGAAAACTAACCGTTATCGACTGGCATTGTAGGTAAATCGAATAACCGAGCGTCTCTTGTTGGCGCCGAAGATTACCTCTAATGAGGTATCTGCCAGCGTCGGCTTTGGGGGATCGGATAGCGCACACAGCCATTGTATTACTCTACCCTGAATACTACTAAACCGGGAAAGCTGCTTGCTGCAGAGTCCTGCATAGACCTGTTATGCCATAAAACAGGTCTGTTAAACCGGGATTAGAGTTTCGGGTGTAGTGTGATCAGTTTCTCGTTGTAAATTCATCGATTTGGCTAAGCTGTTTTGATAATAAAGCCAGGATTGCAAACTCTGATATATGAATCGAGCTGTTTCGAAAAAATTTACGCCCTCAATGACCAAGTCAGACCTGGTCAAAGTTCTGTCTAAAAACCAGAGGTATCTGGCATCCAAAGATGTTGAAGTCGCGGTCAAAAGCTTGCTAAACATATTGAGCAATAGCTTGTCTTCAGGTGAACGTATAGAAATCAGGGGATTTGGTAGTTTTAACCTGCAATATCACCAACCTCGAAGCGGAAGAAATCCGCGAACCGGGGAACCGGTTAATGTTTCAGGCAAGTATGTTCCGCACTTCAAACCCGGCAAAGAGTTACGCAAAAGAGTTCTGTAACGCCTGCCCGGAAGCCCCGATAAAACGGTATTTAAATCGCCAATAGCTCAACCCAACAGAGTCATGTAATCGCGACAGGGTGAATTAAGGGATGTCGGATAAATTCCTGACCCAACGCAATAAATCCATGAATATTTGGGATATCCTTAATTGATGGTGATTAAGGCATGAAACACGATAATCCCGAAGTTGTCATCGACCGCATAATAGACAAAGTCGGTAAATGTCTGGTGGTCGGTACCCCGCTGGCTGCGGGTAAGCCTAATCACCTGCTAAATTCCCTGTATAACCGGGTAAAGAATAATCCCGAGCTGAATCTTAAAATCTTTACCGCTTTAACCCTCGATAAACCGAAGGGCAAAAGCCTGCTCGAAAAGCGCTTCCTCGAGCCGATGGTCGAGCGGGTGTTCGGCGACTACCCGGATCTGGATTACGAACAGGACAGGCAGGCGGGCACACTGCCGTCCAATGTCGAAATTCTCGAATTTTATTTTCCCGCAGGCCGATATTTGCACAACGATTACGCCCAGCAAAATTACGTCTGCAGCAATTACACGCATGTTGCCCGCGACATGATGGATGCCGGCGTCAACGTCTTGTTGCAGATGATCTCGAAGGGCGAATTTGAAGGCAGGGAATGCTACAGCCTGAGCTCGAATCCCGATGTAACCCTCGATCTCATCGGCCTGATGCAAAGAAGATACTCGGACGATGGCACCCCTTTCGTACTCGCTGCCCAGATCAACCAGAACCTGCCGTTCATGTATGGTGATGCCCTGGTAAATCCTGCAACCTTCGACCTGGTGCTGGAAAATCCGGATTTCCAGTACAAAATTTTCGGTCCGCCGAAAATGGCCGTCACCGACCGTGATTTCCTGATAGGGCTGTATATCAGCACTCTGATAAGAGACGGGGGTGAGCTGCAGGTCGGCATTGGCACCATTGGAGATGCATTGGTTTATGCGCTGTTGCTGCGCCACCGGCAAAACGATATTTATCAGGCCTTGTTGAGGGATTTCGGAGTCATTGAAAAATTTGGTTCCGTTATCGATAAGATCGGTGGAACCACGCCCTTCGAAGCAGGACTCTTTGCCGCGTCGGAGATGATGATCGACGGTTTCATGGAATTGTACAACGCCGGCATCGTCAAGCGTAAAGTCTATGACGATGTGTACATTCAAAGACTGATCAACGAGGGCAGTATCGATGAGACCATAACTCCGCGGACGCTTGATCTCATTCTGATGAGAAAAAGTATTCACGAGTCGATAAGCGAAGAGGATTTCGCATACCTGCAGAAATTCGGAATATTCAAGCGTGAACTGAGCTTCAGCGAAGACGAAATTACGACTGCGGAAGGTTACAAACTTTCAAACGACCTGGGTGATCTGGATAACAGAAAAAATATTTACCAGTACTGTCTCGGTGAGAAATTAACCAACGCCGATGTCATCCACGGTGGCTTTTTCCTCGGCTGCCAGAGTTTTTATGACTGGCTGCGAAATTTGAGCGAGGAAGACCGCAGGCTGATTAATATGAAAAGCGTTCAAAGCATCAACCAGCTCTATGGGCACGAGGAGATCGACAGGCTTCATCGTAAGGACGCTCGCTTCGTCAACACCTGCATGATGATGACGTTGAACGGTTCGGCGGTCAGTGACGGGCTGGAGAACAATCGCCTGATTAGTGGAGTCGGCGGTCAGTATAATTTCGTTTCCATGGCACATGCGTTGCCCAACGGGCGCTCTATTCTCAATTTCCGCAGCACACGAAAAACCGGCAAGGGAGAAACCTCCAGCATCGTCTGGAATTACGGTCATATGACCATACCGAGGCATTTACGCGATATCGTGGTCACCGAATTTGGCATAGCCGACGTACGCGGCAAAACGGACCGGGAAATCATCCATCAGTTACTCAATATTACCGATTCCCGTTTCCAGCAAGGGCTTGTGGAAACCGCGCAACAGAACGGCAAAATCCGCGCTGATTACACGATAAGCGCTGCATTCACACAAAATCGTGTCGAGGAGATTTCAAAAAAACTGCAGCATTACAAAGAACAGGGCCTGTTTAACGCTTTCCCCTTTGGAACAGATTTTACCGACGAAGAAATTTTCATTGGTAAGGCGCTTAAAATCCTGAAAAGGAAAAAACAAAATCCAACAACGATGCTTTGGACCATACTCAAGGCCTTTTTCACCCCTGCCGATCAAAAACCCTATGAAAAATACCTGAGAAGAATGAAGCTCGATAAAGCGAACAGTTTAGAAGAGAAGTTGTACCAGAAACTCCTTACTTTCGAGTTTTCCAGGTTTGACAAAACGGACTAGGAAAGCAGCCGGGTTCGTGCCGTAACGGACGCCTGGTCGCGATGAATTTATTGCGCAGTAAACCAGATCATTAATTTTTCGGAATAGCTACTTGACCGCAATGCAGGTGCAGGGCGCACGGTTAGCTACCTTGTGCGACACACTGCCAAGAAACAGCCCCTTTAAATCGTTCAATCCACGCGAACCCATAATCACGCAATCAATATTTTCGGCGTCGATAAATTCCAGGATTCTATCGGCCGGATCACCAGACTCAAGACGAACATCGAAATCTTCCAGGCCATTTTGCTCGGCACGCCCCTTTGCTCCCTCAATAATATGCTTGCCTACCTCGATCAATAAGCCCGGTGATATTCCTGAATCCTCGAAGGCGGAACCCGCAGCCAATGCAACCCTGTAGTCCATTGCTTTCAGGCGCTTTATTTCAGTGTTGACATGCTCTGCAAGCCCCTCTATTTCTGCAAATCGCTGCAAAGCGTCAATATTTTCAGAGCGATGAGGTACATGCATGATAACAAGCGCAGCTGCATATTTTTTTGCGAGATCAATTGCCAAATCGAGCGCCTTGCGGGCATGATCTGAGCCATCGACGGGACACAGTATCTTGTTGAACATGGCAGGCCTCCGAAATTTTTGTCAACCCGTGAGAGACCACCATACCCGGATATCGCTCTGGCAAATTGACCCAGCTCAACAGGGATAAAATTAGCAACCAATGTCTGCCATTGCTGCCTGTCGTCCCTGAACATTGCAGTTTAAATGCCTGTTTTCGGGATGCAGACTTGAAAAACCCCAGTCAGATAGCAAATACTGTTAATACTGCTGACGTGGCAGCGAAAACTATCCAGGATTAAACAGTGCGTTACAGGCCAATGACGGTGCGAATTTTTGCAGCCATGTTCTCGACATGGGTCGGCGTTTCCTATGCGGCGGCAACCGGCAGCAGCCCGGAATTAGAACAAACGCCCGAGCCCTTCACGATCATCGCACAGTCGAGCAATCTTTTTGGCGGCTATGGGCCGACCACGATGACTATCGATATCAAACCTGGCGATGCAAAGAATATTGTCCGCGCCAGTTCCGGGCGCGTTATCCCTGTCGCGATTCTCGGATCAAGCGACCTCGATGTAACAGCGATTAATCCGCGCACCATCAGGCTAAACGGTGTCGATGTCATGCTGGTCGGCAAGTCTGACAAAAGTTTATGCCACCAGGCAGATATTAATGACGATAGCTACCAGGATCTCCTATGCGATGTACGCACCACGGGCTTCAAGGTCAGCGAAGGCGAATACAGGATCATCCTCAAGGCAGCAACCTATAAAGGCGAATCGTTAACCGGGGAAGATCGAATCAAGATAGTACGTAATTAGGAACAGATCGAAGGAGTCAGTGTCGATCGATTTCAGCATTTAACTGAACGTCACCTGATAGCCGAATTACCCGATACCCGGGTTGCCGGATACGCCTTTAAGCACAGGGGTGTTCATTTTCTTGATACTTGCACTGTCCTCGCGGCGCAGATAGTCCGCGACCACGTCCCAGATCGGCGCCCCCGGCGATTGCGAGCCCACCGTCGCCCAACCGGCCACCTTGTATTTCTTCGCCGCATCGATAAGAGTGCCATCGTCGAGTTGCATGTCGGCGATTCGCGCGCCCGCCTGTGCCTGCGGTTCGATAGAGTAATCGAGTCCTCCGAGTCGCACCATGTCTCCACCCTGCTGGTAGTAAGGATCCAGGTTGAACAGGTTGTCGGCGACGTCTTCGAGAATCAGCTTCAGGTCTTCGCCACTCATTTCGCGCACATAGGTCTCGGGATAGGTAATGCAGGTTTGATCCATGACATGCTCCATCGTGATCGCCTGCCCCGACAGTACCGTGGTACCCCAGCGGAAGCCTGGTGACAACGCTATCTGCGCGTCGCCCTCGGTGCGCAGGGCATCACAAATGACCTGGTCGAAAGTGCCGTTGAAATTACCGCGCCGGAACAGCACATCTTCCGCTACTGCCAGTTCTTCCTGCAGTTTAGGCAGATAGGGCTTACGCGCACCATCGATGTAGGCTGCCATTTCAGCATCCGCATCGAGCAGGTTGGAAAATACCGGTAACAACCGATATCGAAAATCGCGCAACTTCTTGTCCTTGTAATCCATATCCATGACGCCGAGAAACTTGCCATTGGATCCGGCATTAGTGACCAGCGTTTTCCCGCCCGGGTTGGACACCGGCACCGCTCCCGGCACGCCATCGTGGGTATGACCGCCAAAAATCGCATCGATACCGCTGACCCGCGACGCCATCTTCAGGTCCACGTCCATCCCGTTGTGCGACAACACAATCAATCCGTCGGGGCTTTCCTCGTCGCGCGCCTGATCGACGATTTCCTGCATGTCATCCTCGTTGATACCAAAGGTCCAGTCGGGGATAAAGCGCTGCGGATTTGCGATCGGGGTATACGGAAATGACTGCCCGACCACGGCAATCCGCAGATCGCCCATTTCGCGAATCGTATAGGGCTTGAACACATGGCCGGTGTCTTCGTTGAAATCACCCAGGTCGGCGAGTTCGTAATCAAACAATGCGTCCTCTTTGACCTTGCAATTCTGGCTGACGAATTCGCCATTGAAAATTTCCGCATTGTCCAGAACTTCAGACGCAAGATAGGTAAATTCCCAGTGTCCGGTCATGATATCGACGCCGAGCAGGTTGCAGGCTTCCACCATATCGCGACCCCGTGTCCAGTAAGCCGTTCCCGATCCCTGCCAGGTATCACCGCCGTCGAGCAGCAGCGAACGTCCCTGCGCATACTCGGCACGTAGCTTCTTGACCAGGGTTGCCAGGTGCGCAAAGCCACCGACTTTACCGTACATCCGTGCCGCCTGCTCAAAATTCAGGTAGGTGTAGGCGTGTTCTTCAATGCCGCCAGCCGGAATACCGAATTGATTCAATAAATGGGTTCCAACCAGGTGTGGCGCCTTGCCGAAAGCGTTGCCAAATCCCAGGTTGACGTTGGGTTCACGAAAGTAAATCGGGTTTAGCTGCGCATGACAGTCGGTAAAGTGTAAGATTCGCGCGTTGCCAAAGGCCGGCATGTCGTAAAGCTTTGAGCCGTCACTGCCTGCCGAGAATCCTGCACGCGGGAAAATACCGGCGGCGCCCGCCAGGCCCATCAGTCGGATAAACTCTCTTCGATTCAGGTTCATAACAGCCCTCCTCAGGCAAACATTTCATTCAGTTCGTTTAAATTTTCAACTACCAGGTCTGGCCTGGAGTCACGAATATCATTGCCGTGGTTATATCCATAGGGCACACAGATTATGTTGAATCCGGCCGCGCGCGCCGCTTGCACATCATTGCTGGAATCACCCACCAGCAGGCACTGGTCGTAAGCAACCGCGAAATGATCCGCGGCATAGTGCAATGGCATTGGATCAGGTTTTTTCTTTGCAGTGGTATCACCAGCCACTACCAGGCCGAAATACTCGCTGAGTCCCATCGCCGCAATCAACCCGGAGGTAAACGGTTCCGGTTTGTTGGTAACGCAGGCCAGATGCAGATCGAGTCCAGCGAGATATTTTAAGGTCTCGATAGCACCCGGGTACAACAGGCTGTGATCACTCGCATGCTCGGCATAAAGCCGCTTGAAAATCTCCAGCCCGGCGTTAAACAGGGTCTCGCCGGGCTCGGCCTCCATATCACCGGTCAACACCCGTTTGACGAAACGCTCGAGCCCATTACCGACCCAGCGCCGTGCCGCCTCCGGGTCATGTAGCGGCATCTGGAGGCTGCGCAGCATTTCATTGCCACACCAGGCCAGGTCACCGACACTGTCGACCAGGGTGCCATCCAGATCGAACAGCACAAGTTTGATTCGATCAAAAGCAATTTTGCGGGTCATTGCAGAAATTTCGGGCTGGATTTCGGTATTCGGCCTATTCATCGATAACACCAGGACACGAGCCATGGAGGAATAACAATACTTTCCAGCGTCTCGGGGCGGAAAGCGAAATTGGCGAGATGACTGATTTGTTCATGTATCGGTGCTACGTATCGGTTATTCGAATTATTTTGACATCTGCTAGCGAGCAAAACTATCAAATCATTGCGTCCAATGTAATAACCAAATAGCGATATGTCCTATTACTTTCAATAGCTATGTCGTGAGCACTGAAAAAACCTTCGGCAGGCGTTCTGGCAAGCGTTCGATATTATCCACGATAGAGTAGTTGTTGGCGCCAAAAATCCTTGATACGTAGGTATCTGCCTGCGGATCGAGGGTCAGGCAATAGGTATGTATCCCCTGCGCGGCCAGTTCATCGACCGCCTGCTTGCTGTCCTGGCGCAAGTATTGCGGATCGCGTTCATCGATGTCGGCCGGTTCGCCATCGGTAATCAGCAAAACAAGACGCTTGCTACTGGCCTGTTGCCCGAGATGCCAGCCGGCATGGCGTAACGCCGCTCCCATACGCGTCGACAACCCGCCCTGCATCCCCGCCAGTCTCGATTTCGCCGCTTCGGCATATGGTTCATCGAAGTCCTTGAAACGATAATACTGCACATCGTGGCGACCATCGGAAGCAAAGCCGTGCACCGCGAAATCGTCACCGATCGAATCGACTGCCCAGGCGAGTAACCCGGTGGCCTCGCGGGTCAGGTCCAGAATCCTGGGTTGCTCCAGGTAACCCTCGTCCTGCTCGCTCAAATCGCCGACACGATCATTGGTCGATGCGGACAAATCCATCAGCACCACCATCGACAAATCGCGCACATGGCGCGTGATGCGGATGTTCACCCGCGGGTCGGGCATGACACCACGGCGAATATCAATCATCGCCCGCACCGCCGCATCGATATCGAGTTCGTCACCATCCTCGTAACCGCGTTTGCGTACGATTCCCTGCGGCTGCAGCGCATCGATTAAATGCTTGATGCGACTCGCTATCGGCTTGTGTTTTTCGAGAATTTCATCCATAACCCCGGGATCGTCGCGCCGCTGACGGCGTTCGATGACAGTAGTCCACTCGGGGCGCGCCAGCTGCACCTGGTAATCCCACTCGTCATAGTGAAAGGGTTCGGACACCGGCTCCACGCCTTCCGACTGATTGTAACTAACGCCGTTGTCCTCGTAGGGAAACAGTTCGGTCGGCAATACCCAGACTTCCTGTGGACTGCCATCCTCCAGCTCGGAATCGATCTCATTGACCATTTGCATGACGTTGACATACTTGCGCAGGGTCGGTTGGCGCCACGGCAAGGTCTCAAAATCGCCGGCGTCGGGACCATTTTCACCCAGGCTCCACAGGTAACGGTTATCGTCACGATACGGCACCGGCGAATCCTGCAGCAGTCGCAGCGCTGGTATTTTTTCGCGCCTGCCGAGTACTGAATAAAATTCCAGGCCGAATTCGCGTACCAGCGATCGATCGACAGCTTCTGCCTCGAGCAGCTTGCGATAACGGCTGGCGATATCGACGATCCAATCCTCGTCGTCGCAGTAGTTCGCATCCAGCAGAGCGAGATTCAGGCGTAACATCAAATCAACGGCCGGGTGACGATCGAGTGCCTCGATTTCGAGCGCATGTTCGAAAAACCTGAACCACAGGCGACGTAATCCGGGGAACCGACTGTAGGCGAGAAATTCGACCCTGGCATCCTCGAAAATTTCGATCATGCAGCGTTGCGCCGGGCTCAGATCATCGGCCTTAATCGATTCCGTTGTATAAACGATATGCGCCGCGGCGTGCGCGGCCGCCGCTCGATAGACATCGATACCGTCGATGCCATCGAAACGATCGAATGCGTCGGGCAGATGCACCAGGTGGTTTTCGATATAGGGTCTGCTGCCCTGACGGGTTTCGAAATCGTCCGCGGTCGGGCGCATGAAAAATGCGCGCGCCCACAGCGCACGCAGGTAAAAATTGAGCTTGCGGTGGTTATCGACGAACAGCGTACCCCGCCGCTCCCGCTGCAGTAACGATTTCGAGGTCTCGGTCAGCAGGCCGAAATAGGTGCCCTGCCCTTCGATATCGCGTTGATACGCCTGCGCGCCCCACATCGCCCAGCGTCGTAAACCACCCAGCGTCAGTTTCGACAGCAGTTCGCTTAAAGATTCCATCATCGGCCGTAGCCCGCGCGGTGCCTTGCCGGCAAGCTGATGTAATAGCTTCAGGTAACCGCGTAATAGCTCAGCATCGCCGAGGCGGGTTGCCGCCAGCGGCAGGTTGGCCAGAATCAGCGTAATCACCGCACCCGAGGTCAGCGATGACAGTTTCATGATCGCCTCGATCGTGTCGGGCACGATATCTTCGCCGACTTCCTTCGCCACCACCGGCATTTCCTGCACGTAGGTCAAAACCAGGTCCTGGCCCTTGCCCAGCGTGCACATGGCCTTGATGCCGACCAGGTAATTTTCGAGACCCTGTGGCGACATGATACGTTGCGCCTCGAGCCAGGAGGCCTCGACCGCCTCCAGGTTCCCGAGATCATCGGGATCGATGCACTGCAGGTATTCGGCGAGCTCGGGATGCATGGGACTTAACTGTCATCCCCGCCGCTTGAGCGCGCGGCCCCACCTGTCATACCGCGGCTCTGACCGCGGTATCCAGAGGCACCTGCAGTTTTACCGGTATACTGGATCCCGCGGTCAGGCCGCGGGATGACAGGGTTTAGAAGAGTCGCCTGCATTTCGGCCGATCCGCTGATCAGAAGTAGGTATCGACCGCGACGTAGAGCGTATCTCGCATATCGGGGTCGTCGGTGAGCGGGGTCACCAGTGCCATGCGACAGGCGGCTGCGGGTGCAACGCCCTCGGCTATCAGTTGCGCTGCATAAATAAGCAATCGGGTGGACATGCCCTCATCGAGACCATGTCCTTTCAGATTTCGCGAGCTGGTACCAACCTGCACCAGTTTGCTGGCGATTTCTGCATCAACACCACCTTCATGAGTCACGATTTCGACTTCGACCCCGGTCTCGGGATAATTAAAATCGATCCCGCCAAAACGCTGCTTGGTGGATTGTTTCAAATCCTTCATCAACGACTGGTAGCCCGGGTTGTAGGAAATGACGATCTGAAAATCCTCGTGTGCCTTGACCAGCTCGCCTTTCTTCTCCAGTGGCAACTCGCGTCGATGATCGGTCAGCGGGTGAATAACCACCGTCGTATCCTGGCGCGCCTCGACAATTTCATCGAGGTAGCAGATGGCCCCGATACGCGCAGCAACTGTCAGCGGGCCATCCTGCCAGCGGGTACCGTTAATATCGAGCAGGTAACGCCCCACCAGGTCCGAGGCGGTCATATCCTCGGTGCAGGCGACGCTGATTAGCGGCTTTTGCAGCTTCCAGGCCATGTATTCGACAAAGCGTGATTTACCGCAGCCGGTGGGGCCTTTCAGCATCACCGGCATGCGCACCTGGTAGGCCGCCTGGTAGTTTTCGACCTCGTCCGCGACCGCACGATAGTAGGGCTCCTGTTTTACCAGGTACTGGTCGCGGTCGGTTTCAACTATCTGCATCTGACTTGCCACTTCAGCCATGGCGCCAACCTATACCGGGTTGCCGCGGTAAATGACCATCGACGCACCGGCCGACTGGGCATAGTTGTCGAATCCCAGCAGGCGCACGTGGTTGTTGGGATGCGCGTTATGGCAGGCGACGCACTCGTTGATGATGGTATCAACATCGTCCTCACCAAACATCGGCAACTTCCACATGTACCAGTAGTTGTCCGCCGCGTTTTCCGGTTCGGTATGCTCGATGCCGGGATTCCAGCCCTGCGCGACGATATACTGGACCTGGCGACGAATTTGCTCCGCGTTCATTTCCGGCAGGTAGGAAAAAGTTTCGAATTTCCGGCTCGCCGGATCGGCGAGGCTAGATTGGTAGTCTTGAATATCACTCATGTTCGTATCCTCTTATCGATGGGCAACGTCGAGCTTGTCGACGGTATCGAACTCAAATTTGATTTCCTTCCAGGTTTCCATCGCCGCCTTGAGCTCCGGACTGGACTTGGCCGCATTGGTGAGAATGTCCTTGCCTTCCTTTTCAATTTCACGGCCTTCATTACGTGCCTGCACGCAGGCTTCGAGCGCAACCCGGTTGGCGGCAGCGCCAGCGGCGTTACCCCAGGGATGACCGAGGGTACCGCCACCGAACTGAAGTACCGAATCGTCACCGAAGATGCTTACCAGCGCCGGCATGTGCCAGACGTGGATACCACCCGAGGCGACCGGTAAGACCCCCGGCATCGAGCCCCAGTCCTGATCGAAGAAAATGCCGCGGCTGCGGTCTTCCTTGATGTACCTGTCGCGCATGATATCTATCCAGCCCAGCGTCGCCTCGCGATCGCCCTCGAGCTTGCCGACCACGGTACCGGAGTGCAGGTGATCGCCGCCGGAAAGGCGCAATGCCTTGGCCAGCACGCGGAAGTGGATGCCGTGCGTCGGGTTGCGGTCGAGTACCGCGTGCATCGCGCGGTGGATGTGCAGCAGGATGCCGTTGTCCCGGCACCACTGCGCGAGACCGGTGTTGGCGCAGAAACCGCCGGTCAGGTAGTCATGCATGATGATCGGCGCGCCCAGCGACTTGGCGTATTCGGCGCGCTTGTACATTTCTTCAGGCGTCGGCGCGGTGACGTTGAGATAATGCCCCTTGCGCTCGCCGGTTTCAGCCTCGGCCTTGTGAATCGCTTCCATACAGAAGTCGAAACGGTGGTTCCAGCGCATGAACGGCTGTGAATTGACGTTTTCGTCGTCCTTGGTGAAATCGAGGCCGCCGCGCAGGCATTCGTAAACCGCGCGCCCGTAATTCTTCGCCGACAATCCGAGCTTGGGTTTGATGGTGCAACCGAGCAGCGGCCGACCGTACTTGTTCATCTTGTCGCGTTCAACCTGGATACCGTTGGGCGGACCGTTGCAGGTCATGACGTAGGCGATCGGGAAGCGTATGTCCTCGAGACGCAGGCCACGCACCGCCTTGAATCCAAATACATTACCGACCAGCGAGGTGAACACGTTGACTACCGAACCTTCCTCGAACAGGTCGATCGGGTAAGCAATTAACGCGTAGAAACAGCTGTCGTCGCCGGGCACGTCTTCGATCGAGTAGGCGCGGCCCTTGTAATAATCGAGATCGGTCAACAGGTCGGTCCAGACCGTGGTCCAGGTACCGGTAGACGATTCCGCGGCGACCGCGGCGGCGGCTTCCTCGCGCGGTACGCCGGGCTGTGGTGTAATCTTGAAACAGGCGAGGATATCGGTTTCGGCCGGGGTGTAGTCCGGCATCCAGTAGGTATCGCGGTAGTCTTTAACGCCCGCATCGTAGGTTTTATTGGAACTCATTTTTCGTTCTCCAAATATAAAAATCAGGCAGCGCTCTGGCTGCTGGTAACTTTTGGATCGAGCTCGCCGCTGGCATATCGTGCAGCCATATCGGCGACGCTGATCGGCTTGATCTTCGAGGCATTGCCCGCGGTTTCGAACTGTTCGAAACGGTCGCGGCACAGGTCTTCCATCGCCATCAACGCCGGTGTCAGAAACTTGCGTGGATCGAACTGACTCTTGTCCTGCTCGGCGATACGGCGGAACTCACCGGTCATGGCGAGACGGCAATCGGTGTCGATATTGACCTTACGCACACCATGCTTGATACCGCGAATGATTTCATCGACCGGAACACCCCAGGTTTGTGGCATTTCACCGCCATACTCATTGAAGATATCCTGTAGCTCCTGTGGCACCGATGAGGAGCCGTGCATGACGAGGTGCACTTCAGGCAGCCTGGCGTTGATTTCCTGGACCACGTCCATCGCCAGGATATCGCCATCGGGTTTGCGGCTGAACTTGTAGGCGCCATGCGACGTGCCCATTGCAATGGCCAGCGCATCGACCCGGGTACGCGTGACAAAATCGACCGCCTGCTCAGGATCGGTTAGTAACTGCTCCTTGCTAAGACTGCCTTCAAAACCGTGGCCATCCTCTTTTTCACCCTCGCCGGTTTCAAGCGAGCCCAGGCAACCCAGCTCGCCTTCGACCGAAACGCCGATATCATGGGCAATGCGTGTCACTTCGGCGGTAATATCGAGGTTGTATTCATAACTGGCGGGTGTTTTCGCATCGGCTTCAAGCGAACCGTCCATCATTACCGAGGTGAAACTCGCCTGCATCGCCGACACGCAGGTAGCGCGGTCATTACCATGGTCCTGGTGCAGGCAAATCGGGATTTGCGGATACATTTCTTCGGCGGCTTCGACCATCTTGCGTATCATGATATCGCCGGCGTAACTGCGCGCACCGCGACTGGCCTGCAGGATCACCGGGGCATCCACCGCCACTGCCGCATTCATAATCGCCAGCACCTGTTCCATGTTGTTGATATTGAACGCGGGAACGCCATAGCCATATTCGGCTGCGTGGTCGAGTAGTTGTCTGAGGGTAATTCGTGCCATTTTAATAATCTCTCGTTCTATAAAACTGTGGTTAAGTAGGGCACCGCTAGGCCGCGCGACGTTTCCGCTCGACCATCTGCATCACCAACGGGGTAAATATGAGTTGCATCGCCAGATCGATCTTGCCGCCCGGAATCACGATGACATTCGGTCGTGACATGAAACTGTTATGAATCATGGTTAACAGGTAAGGGAAATCGATGCCGCGAGGATTGGCGAATCGAATCACTACCATCGACTCATCCGCGGTTGGAATCCAGCGGGCGATAAACGGGTTCGAAGTATCGACAATCGGTACGCGCTGGAAATTGATATCGGTATTGGTAAATTGCGGACAGATATATTCGATGTAATCCGGCATGCGCCGCAAAATGGTATCGGTGATCGCTTCCGCCGAATATCCCCGGGCGACCTTGTCGCGATGGATCTTTTGAATCCACTCCAGGTTGGTGACCGGAACGACCCCGACCTTGAGATCGGCGTATTGCGCCACGTTAGCCTGCCCGGTCCTGACGGCCCCGTGCAGGCCCTCGTAAAACAACAAGTCCGTATTCTCCGGAAAGGATTCCCATTCGCTGAACTCACCCGGCGCGACCCCGTAGAGCTCGCTTTCAATCTCGTCATGCACGTAATGCCGGGTCCTGCCGCTACCGGTTTCGCTGTATTGCCGGAACACCTCTTCCAGCTCCTCAAACAGGTTGGCCTCGGGCCCGAAGTGGCTGAAGTTTTTGTTACCGGATTCCTCTGCATGCGCCATCGCCGCCTTCATTTCCCGCCGGGTAAAACGGTGAAAGGCGTCTCCCTCGATAAAACAGGCATTGATGTCTTCGCGGAAAAAAATATTTTCAAAAGTGCTTTTTACGGTCGAGGTACCGGCACCTGACGAACCGGTAATCGATAAAATCGGATTCTTTCTGGACATAATCTGACCCTTAATTTCTCAGTAAACCGCGATTCCCGAAGAGTGGAAACCGGGTGTTTTCAACCGCTTCACCGGTGATGTAGTCGATCACGTCCCGAATCCTGTCAGTTGAGCCGAATATCAATGGAATGCGTTCATGCAACGACACCAGCCTCGATTCCAGGATGCGCTGATTGCCGTCACTGGCCATGCCCCCCGCCTGTTCGATCACGAAAGCGAGCGGTAATGCCTCGTACAGCAGGCGTAAACGGCCATTCTGATATCCGGGACGTGAATCGCCCGGATAAAGAAACACACCGCCGCGCATCAGGATACGGTAGGCTTCGGCAACCAGTGATGCGTTCCAGCGCATGTTGAAATCTTCGCCCAGTGGACCATCCTCGCCGGCAATACAGTCATCGATGAATTGCCGTACGCTGTCATCCCAGAAACGATAGTTCGAAGTGTTGATGGCGAACTCGCGTTGTTTCGATGGTATCGTGAGCGCATTTCCGACCTGGTAGAATTGTTGCGTGTCGGGTTCGAGCAGGAAAATGAATGTGCCCGCACCACAGGTCAGCACCAACCTGGTCTGGGGGCCGTAAACCAGAAATCCAGCGGCCTTTTGCCTGTCACCCAGGTCCTGCCCCAGCAAATCTTCAGCACTACCCGACAATACCGAGAAAATTGTCCCGATAGACATGTTGGTTTCGATATTTGAGGAACCGTCGAGCGGGTCGATCGCTACGCCGTAGGCAGCCCGGGGATCGATTCCCAGCAAATCGGCCCGTTCTTCCGAGGCCAGGAACGAAACCGGTAACTGACTCAGCGCCGCCTCGAAAATATTGTGCGCCAGAATATCCAGTGGTGCCTGCAAGTCGCCATCGGCATTTTCACTACCCGCGCTATCTGCGTAATCAATCAGACCATGGCGGGAAATCAAATCCGATAGTGATATGCCAGCACTGGCAATGCCCTGCACAATCGGCACAAGTGGTTCGAGCGCCGGGTCCCGTTGCGCTGATGAACTGAGAAATTGATCCAATGTTCGGGGCGGTGTCATCTGCTTCTAGTCGCTATGTACTAATAATAAGCTGGTATTTTGATTAGACTTGATTATTTAGTAAAGTTTAATAAACTTTACGATTATGAAAGAAAATCTTTATCCCTGGTTGCGCCAGCTCACCCTCAAACAAATGCGGGGTTTTAGCGCCGCGGTTAATTCCGGCAGCGTCTCGGCCGCGGCCAGGGAACTGCACCTGACCCCACCTGCAATATCATTGCAGTTGCGTGACCTGGAAAATACTATCGGACTACCGCTGCTCGAACGCAGCGAGTCCGGACTGGTTACGACCCTGGCCGGTCAGGAACTACTCGAACTCAGCACCGGTATTCAGGATTCCCTGGCTCGATTCGGTGAAGTTATCGCTGACTTGAAAGGCGTGGACCATGGTGTTGTTGCAGTCGGCGTGGTCAGTACCGCGCGTTATTTCGCTCCCACCGTGCTAGCCGAATTCATGAAAATTTACCCGCAGATAAAAATTCAGTTACTGATTGGAAACCGTGAAAAAACGATGGAAAAACTGGAAAGCATGGAGCTTGATTTCGCCATCACCGGCCTGCCCCCCGATCATTTCGGCGTAAAAAAGGAGTTTATCAGCAAGCACCCGCAAATCATCATTGCTCCACCGGATCACCCGCTGGCGCAAAAACAGCGCATCTCACTGTCTGAACTGCAGGACGAAACCTTCCTGCTGCGCGAACCCGGATCCGGCACGCGCTCGGTAACCGACAAACTCTTTGCGCGTAACCGCAACCTGCCCGGCTCGGGTCTCGAATTCGGCAGTAACGAAACCATCAAGCAGGCAGTCATGGCCGGCCTGGGTATTGCGGTCATATCGGCCCACACCGTGGCTGCCGAACTGAAGGAAAAGCGCCTGGTTGCACTCGATGTCAAAGGCACGCCAATCAATCGAAAGTGGTTCGTGGTCAAACATGCCAACAAACGTTTTCTGCCATCGGCACAGGCGCTATGGAACTTCGTCGCGCGTAACGGCAAACACTACCTGCCCCAGCTCTGAGCCTTAACGCATAAACTCGTGCTTTTTCAGGGCATAGTAGAGCACTGGAATAACCACCAGGGTCAGCATGGTCGAAATCAGAATACCGAAGATTAGCGCAATCGCCAGTCCGCAGCTCAAGTAACAAGAGCTTAGCTGAGGTAAATAGCGGTCTTCTCCCTTTTACACCTGCTTCATTCCTGCCGGTATGCCTGGATCACATCATCCAGTGTGTCAAAGAATGCAGCTTCACCGAACAGCTCACGCAGTTGGTAACGACTCTCTTCCGTGACATTGTCCATGACCTGTGCCACCACCAGGCGCACACCTTTTTCCTGCAGAATGCCGAAAAGGGAGCGCAGGCTTTCCGCCGCCGAGTAATCGACGTCATCGATCGCGGAGGCATCGATACAGAACCAGCGCAAAGGCGGCTCCGCAGTATTTACCAGCTCCGTGATCTCTTCCGTGAGTTGCTGTGCGTTGGCGTAGTAGATGCTGTGGGTAAAGCGATAAATCATCAGGCCCGGTTCGGCCTGGGTCTTGTTCGCCACCGGCTGGGCGCGCAGGACACCGGAGGTTTCCGGCACGAGCACGGCATTCCTCGGTTTGTATCCGCGTCGGGTATGATCGATCAACGACAATACCACCGCCAGCATGATGCCCTGTTCGACGCCTACGAACGCAACCACCAGCATCGTCAGCACTGCCACCCAGAACTCCGTCCGACGCTGCTGGTATATCTTTCTCATTCCCCCTACATCGATCAGATCCACGCCAATCAGGAACACGACCGCCGACAGAACCGCATCCGGCATGTAGGCCAGCGGTCCGGTGAGAAACAGCAGCACCATCAGCACGATCAGGGAAGTGACAATCAGCGACATCTGCGTGCGCCCACCGGCACCGTCAACCATCTGGGTCTTGGTCGGACTACCGGCGACGACAAAGGTACCGGAGAGGCCGGCACCAATATTCGCCATCCCCAGGCCAACGAGATCGGTATTCTCACTGAAGCTCTCGTTGTAGCGCGCGGCGTAGGCGCGCGAAGTCGCTGCGCTCTGCGCCAGGATAACCACAAACATGGCAACCGCGGTGGGAACCAGCTTACCGATGAGTTCCCAACTCCACTTCACCTCCGGGAATCCGAGATGTGGCAGACCGCTGGGGACGGCACCCAGAACATGAATGTACTGGCCGAGGTCGATCGCCCAACTGACGACAATGGCGCCAATCACGGCAATCAGCCCCCCCGGTATCTTGTTCGAAATCTTCTTCGAACCAATCAGGACCACCAGCACACTGAGCGCGGTGGCCAGGGCGTAATAGTTAACCTGTTCAATCTGCTGGATGTCTGTCCAGATTTTATCCAGGGTACCGTGACCGCCGCCCTTCAGGCCGAGCATGCCGGATATTTGACCGAATGCGACCTGAATCCCAACCCCGGTCAGAAACCCGACCAGCACGGTACGCGACAAAAAATCTGCGAGGAACCCGAGGCCGATAATACGCGCCAGTATCAGCAAACCGGCGGCCATGATCGCGAGTACCCCGGCCAGCGCCACATACTCGTTCGAACCAACGGCGGCGAGCCCCACCATGCCGGCGGCGAGTATGGCCGCGGTTGCCGAATCGGCACCGACCACCAGGTGACGCGAGGAACAGAAAATGGCGTACAGGAAAGATGGGATAAGAATGGTGTAGAGGCCGGTGATTACCGGCATGCCCGCGATTTTGGTATAACCCATGACTTCGGGAATCGCCAGCGCGGCCAGGGTGAGGCCAGCAATTATCTCGGCCGGGAACTGCGAGCCCTTGATCGGCAGCACCCCTTCCAGGAAGGGTATATGAAACTTCGATTTATGCTTGTTGGCTGTCGCTGGCATCAGATACTGCTAGCCTGAAGGACCACGAAAACCGGGCAGTCCGCGTGCTTCGGCGCCATTGGCGAGGAACAGCGCCTCGTCGATCACCTCTTTACCGTCATCGTTGAGTTCCAGTATTCAGTCCTCGTCGACCACGAAGGCGAATTCATCGAAGGTGTGTCTTCCGGCAAGCAGGTCCTGATCGAGCAGAATGCGAGTGCGAAAGAAATTCGCCCACTTGAACTCGGAGAAGGGTGCATCGTTTTTAAGGTAACCATGATGCTCTCGCACGATCCAGGCCAGGCTTCGGTAAGGATCGAATTTAAGATCCTTGATGTGCGCGGGGAGCGTTGTTGGCGATTGCGGGCCACCACCAAATTCATCGAACAGGTAAACCCAGTTATTCTGGTACATGGTCTTCCAGTAATAGGTATCTTCCAGGGTGCTCAAATTCGCCAGGACCTTGACGTAAGCGGAAGTTTTATTACCTAGCGTTTCGTGCAAGGCGTCGTACAAACTTCGCGTCAGGTGATGGTGGTCAACCAGGTGAAATTTACCATCTTTCACCACCACGGGAATCGGTCGTACACGGAGATAATCGTGCAGCTTACCCGGGTCCTTGTCGAACTTCTTGCGCAGGCGTCTGGCATGCACCTGGACCTCAGCCTTTCCGACCGCAAACTGCGTCGGCGCAAAGTTTTTCAGGCGCAACTTGTAGAAATCACCTGACCTTGCGTCTGGGGGACACCAGGGAAACTCCAAATCACAGATATGCTGGGTCATTGCCGATCAGCTCCCGCTCCTGGGATTGTTCTCAAGAGAACTACTATACGGCATAAAAAGTACGCTTGCCAGACGGGTAGCCGGGGGTAGCTCGCTGTTGTGGAAGACGGGTGCGGAAAGTAATTCTGTATGGCTACCAGTCTACGGCTAGCTCGAAATTTGGCTGTATTTCAACGCGTAATAAAGCACTGGGATAACCACCAGGGTCAGCATGGTCGAAATCAGGATACCGAAGATTAGCGCAATCGCCAGTCCGCTGAAGATTGGATCATCGAGGATGAAGAAAGCCCCCATGATCGCTGCCAGCGCCGTCAGCGTGATCGGGCGGGCGCGTACCGCGGCTGCCTGGACTACAGCCTCCTTGAATGCCACACCACTGCTTACCTGCTGATTAATGAAATCGACCAGCAAGATAGAGTTGCGCACGATAATGCCAGCCAGCGCGATCATGCCAATCATCGAGGTTGCGGTAAATTGTGCACCGAGCAAGGCATGACCGGGTAACACCCCGATCACGGTTAACGGGATTGGCGCCATGATCACCAGCGGTACCGAGTAAGACCTGAACTGAGCAACCACGAGCAGGTAAATCATCAGCAAACCAACCGAGTAAGCGAGGCCCATATCGCGAAAGGTTTCATAGGTAATCTGCCATTCACCATCCCATTTGAGGCTATATTGATAAGGATTATCAGGCTGGTTAATCAGGTACTGCTTGATCGGCTTATCCAGCAACGGCGAAAAAACCTCGTCTCCCAGGCGCGCCAGCGCAGCAAACATACCGTATAACGGGCTATCGAGATCACCGGCCACATCGGCAGTAACAAACACGACCGGCAACAGGTCTTTATGATAAATACTGTTCTCGTTACTGGTAACCAGCAGCGTCACTACCTCGGAGAGCGGAACCAGTTCCCGGTTTGACGAACGCAGCTTGAGCGAGAGGATACTGTTAATATCAGCCTTATCGCCCTCCGCCAGTTCGAGGCGCAATGGCAGCGGATACTTCTGGTTATCGCGATGCAGGTAACCGACATCCTCACCGTCGACCAGGGTCGCGATTGCATTCGCGATGTCGGCCTGGTTCAGTCCCAGCCGGGTTGCCTTTTCGCGATCGATTTTGATAATCCAGCGTTCAGACTCGGTTTCAACACTATCGTCTATATCTACGATGCCCGGAATTTGCTGCAGGGATTTACGCAGATCACCTGCAACCTGCATCTGCCCCTGGTAATCGATACCGTATATCTCCGCTACCACGGGCGCCTGCACCGGTGGCCCGGGTGGCACTTCGACAATTTTGACATTCGCCCCGTAGCGATTACCGATTTGCTGCAACGGTTCGCGCAATGCCAGCGCGATTGCATGACTCTTACGCTCGCGCCTGGATTTGTGTTGCAGGTTAACCTGGATATCGGACAAGTTAGACGCCGCGCGCAGGTAGTATTGTCGTACCAGGCCATTGAAATTTATTGGCGCCGCGGTGCCTATATAAGCCTGGTAATCAGTCACCTCGGGAACGGTGGCGATCAGGTCACCCAATTCGGCGATCACGCGGGCATTCTGCTCAAGGCTGCCACCTTCGGGCATATCGACTATCACCTGGATTTCGGATTTGTTGTCGAAAGGCAGCATTTTCAGCACCACCAGCTTGAATCCAGCGAGGCTGATCGAGGCGAGGATGAGCAACGTGATTGCCAGGATGAGCAACCAGCGATTACGTCTACCGTTGTCATCGTTCAGCAGAGGGCCGAACAGGCGTCTGAAAAAGGAATCCAGCGCTGGTACGGAATCCGTCTCATCGCTTGCCGCATGGGGCTTATGCGGGAGTATTTTCAGGCTGAGCCAGGGCGTCACCACAAACGCGACCGCCAGTGAAATCAGCATACCGATGCTCGCATTGATCGGGATCGGGCTCATGTACGGCCCCATTAATCCAGTCACGAAGGCCATCGGCAACAACGCCGCCACCACCGCAAAGGTAGCCAGGATTGTAGGTCCGCCGACTTCGTCGACGGCAACGGGAATGGCATCGAGCAGGCTCGCCTGCGTGGTTTGCATATGTCGATGAATATTCTCGACGACGACAATTGCATCATCGACCAGAATGCCGATTGAAAAGATTAATGCGAACAGCGAAACGCGGTTCAGGGTAAATCCCCAGGCCCAGGAAGCAAACAGGGTCAGCGCCAGCGTAACAACTATCGCAACGCCAACAATAACCGCTTCGCGGATGCCCAGGGTAACGACGACCAGCAACACCACTACCGCGGTTGCAAACACCAGCTTCTGCAGCAGCGTCAGCGCCTTTTCGTTGGCGGTGGCACCATAATTACGGGTTACGGTCACCTCGACGCCGGTGGGGATAACGATGCCCCGCAACTGATCGATACGCGTAATCACCTGCTCGGCTACTTCGATCGCGTTGCTGCCTGGCTTCTTCGCAATCGCCAACGTCACTGCGGGGTAGCGACCGCCCACATTGATACCCTTGTCGGCAGCCGCGGGACCGGCCCCAAACCACACATATTGATCAGCCTGCGATGGACTGATCTCTATGCTGGCAACATCCCCTAGCGAAATCGGCACGCCATCCGACAAACCGACGATCAAATCCTGAATTTCGCCCGGATTGCTCAAGAAAGTGCCTGACTGCAGCGTGATTTCGCGATTATCCCGCACCATGTTACCCGCATTACGCGATTGATTTGCAGCGCCGATGCCTGCCTTTACCTGTTGCAGATCAATATTGAACCCGGCAAGTTTCACCGGGTCGAGCAGAATTCTGACCAGCTGCCTGGTACCACCCAGCGAGTAAATGTCACGCGTACCGTTGACACGTTTCAACTCGGCCTCGAGTGAGTGCGCAACCTGCAGTAAATCGACTCCACTGCGAAGCGGGTCTTCACTCCACAAGGTCAGCGCCACGATTGGCACATCGTCGATACCCCGGGGTTTAATGATTGGTTCGCCCACTCCCATATTGGCTGGCAACCAGTCGACATTGGAAAAAACCTGGTTGTATAGCCGCACAATGGCCTGCGACCGGTCTTCACCAACCTTGAACTGAACGGTCAGAATCGACAGCCCGGGTTTCGAAACCGAGTAGACATGCTCGATACCGGTGATTTCCGATAGCACCTGCTCCGCGGGGGTACTGACCACCTGCTCGACTTCGGAGGCGGTAGCACCGGGGAAGGGAATAAAGACATTGGCGAAAGTGACATTGATCTGCGGTTCTTCTTCGCGCGGGGTTATCACTATCGCAAAGATCCCCAGCAGCAGACCGATCAACGCCAGTAACGGCGTAATTTCAGATTTCAGGAAACGCTTCGCCACCCACCCGGATGGACCGAGAGGAGGACTCATTCGCCAGTATCCAGCTGATGCTTATGCAAGACCCCGGCGCGCACCGGGTCAAGTGCGATAGTTTCGCCTGCATCTAGCCCGGCCAGAATTTCAACCTGTTCGTCATAACGATTGCCGGGACGTACCTGCCTGAATGAAATCTTGCCGTCATCATCGAACACGTAAACCGCATTGACTTCGGCTCGTGAAACCAGCGCCTGCTGCGGTAACAGGAGACGTTGCGTACTGCCGATGGTTATCGCAACCTTGACCAGCATGCCGGGATAAAGACGGCGCTCCATTTGCGGTAGCTGCAGGCGGACCGGAAACGAGTGATTCCGGGGATTGGCAAACGGATAAATCGTGATTTTACCGACCTCCATCGAGTGCCCGTCTTCGAGCATGATCACGCGTGCCAGCCGATGATCGCGCAATCCACCGATTACCGATTGCGGCACATTGGCGGTAACGCGCAGCTGCCCTAACGCGTAACCGGTTATGATCGGCTGGCCTGGACTGGTGCTTTCACCCACCTCGACATGGCGCTCTACTACAACCCCGCTATAGGGGGCCCGCAGCACTGTGTGATCCAGTAATTCATCGGCCTGTGTCAAATTGGCATCGGCCGAAGCCACCCGCGCCCGGGCCGCCTTGAGGTTGGCCCTGGACTTGTCAAAATCTGCCTGTGAGATCAGCTTTTGCTTGCGCAAGCCCTGATTTCGCTTAAATTCGAGCTGCATGTCCTGCAGATTAGCATTGGCTTCATCGACCGCGGCACGGGCCTTTAGCTGCTGTGCGACATACTCCTGGTCGCGGATTCGCAAAACGATCTGACCCTGTTCGACAAAGTCATCGACATCAAAATTTACCGCTTCAATTTTACCCGCGACCTCGGCAGACAGGGTTGCCTGCTGGCGCGCCTCGACGATACCATCAACCTTGTATTCCAGCGGCATCTGCACCGGCTTCAGGGTAACGGTGGCCAAAGGATCAGCAGCGTAACCCTGCCCGGCTACCAGGCCGAAACTGAAAATAATAAACTTGAGCATGAATCGCATACAAGACTCCCGTTTTTGTTATGGCATATTTTAGCAACCGAATATTAGAGTTTTCTAATATAGATTCAATACCACCTTAGAGGTAGTATTCACGCTTGTATTGACTTGTTTTTGATATCGGACAACTGATGCAGCATTACCGCAACATACTTCAGACATTACTGGTACTGGTCATCGGTATCGCAGCAAACCCCGCAACCGCGGCAAATCAGCTTGCCGGGCATCCGTCACCTTATCTTGCCCTGCACGCCGGGGACCCGGTCGACTGGAAAGCCTGGAATGCAGATGTGATCGAAAATTCCAGGGCAGGCAACCGGCTGGTGTTCGTCTCGGTGGGATACTTTTCCTGTCACTGGTGTCATGTCATGCAGCAGGAAAGTTACCAGGATGCCGGGATTGCAAAAATCCTTAACGAGAAATACATCTCGATTAAGGTTGACCGTGAACTCGACCCGGACCTGGATCGACGCCTGATTGATTTCGTCGAAACCATCCGTGGCTCGGCGGGCTGGCCATTGAACGTATTTCTAACCCCGGAAGGTTACCCGGTTACCGGGTTTACCTATCTGCCCCGCGATGATTTTGCCCGCGTGTTGCTGCAACTCGACCAGCAATGGCAGCAAGATCATGTCTCACTCGCTGCCGCGGCGCGTGATTTTTTTCAAACCCGGATGCAGGACCAGGACAACCAGGCCTTTGATGCACCGCAGATACCGGCTGGACAACTGGTCGATGCGTTTGTCTCGCAAACCATGCTGGCAGCGGACGAACTGCAGGGCGGTATCGGCAATAGCAGCAAGTTCCCCAACGTACCCCAGTTCGATGCACTTCTCGACGCGATCAGCCAGAACGGGAATCTTGACCCGGATGTCACCGACTTCGTCCATCTGACCCTGCGCGCCATGGCGTCGACAAACCTGCAAGACCACGTTAATGGCGGATTTTTCCGCTATACCACCGATCCCGACTGGCAAACCCCGCATTTCGAGAAAATGCTCTACGACAACGCCCAGCTGGCCATGCTCTACCTGAAAGCGCAGCAGTTATGGCCCGCGCAGGGTTACGCCGAGATCGCCATGCGCACGCTCGATTTTGTCGAGGCTAATTTAAAGCATCCGGATGGTGGATACATGGCGAGTCTGTCCGCGGTCGACAAGGATAACAAGGAAGGCGGGGCCTATTTCTGGACCCGCGAAGAACTGGTTGCAGTGCTTGAAGACCAGGAAGTCGAATACCTGACAAAGCTCTGGCCTGTCGAAACCAAAACCAGCGAATTCCTGATCAAACCACTGATCGGCCAGGGTGCTTCCGGTGAACCAGCAAAAAATCTGTCCATCCTCAAAAAACTGCAATCTCGCGGCAGCAAAAGTATGCCCGTCGATGACAAGCGCCTGGCCAGCTGGAATGCGATGATGCTGAATGCTTTAACCGCGGCAGCGGATATCGAGCCCCGTTTTGCCAACCGGGCCCGTAGCTTGTTTCGCAACATGCAGGATGATTTCTATCGCACTGGCTCGCTGGTTCGATTCGCCGGTAACGCTGCGGTTGCCGATGCCGTGCTCGAAGACTACGCCCAGGTAGCGAAGTCTTTTTTCAGTTTCGGCAAACATTTTGGCAACGAAGAAGCTACCCGGTTTGCGAAGCAGCTGACCGAAAGTGCCTATGCCCTGTTTCTAAAAAATGGTCGCTGGCAACAGAAAGCCCAGTCGTTAATTCCGATCGCGCCGGGAGAATGGATCATTCCCGACCGGGTATTCTTTTCGCCGATGACACTCTGGCTCGAGGTGGCGCTCAAGGTGCCAGGTTTGAATCCGACGGTGCGCACCCGCGCTAATGAAATGCTGCAACGGGCAACCAGCGAAATGCTTGATTCACCCTACTTCTACGGCAGTTTCATCATGTTACGCTCAAATAACCAAAGTTAAGCAACGCATATGCCTCGCATCCGCTGTCGTCCAAGTCTGGGAGTGAAAATAACCGTACGCCTGTAAAAGTAATTTTGTTAAAGTGTCTTAACTACGATGTGCACCTACTAGTGCAAAAGGTCTTGTGATAAATTGCAACGAATTTAATAGCCCGCTTGCTTTTTCATTCGCGAAATGAAGAGGCTTGACTCACAGAATCAAATTGCAAGTAACCCGTAATAAAACCCTACGGAACAAAAAAGGCATGAAAAAAACCAACTTAGTTCTCTGCCACGGCCTCCTCGTGCTGACGCTATTAGGTTGCGCCAGCGCCAAAAAGGAGGAACCTGTATCGACCGATAAGCTGGAAGCAGCAGTTTCAGAGGTTATCGTACTACAGAAAGAAGCCGATATAGTGCAGGCCGACCTGCTGTCCCACGATGAATACGTGAGAGGATCGGATTATCTGGCGAAAGCTCGACGAGGCTTATCAGACAATTATCAAACTGATTACATCCAGGAAAGAGCAACCCTGGGAAAGGCACAATTTCAACAAGCCTTGGAAAATTCCGAGGCCCGTACTCCTAACGCGTTTCGTATCCTCGAAGCCAGGAAATCTTCTCTCGATACCGGTTTAAAGGAAAATGCAGATTTAGCGAAGGCACTGGCAGATGTTGATGAAGATTTAAGGGATGAAACAGACGATTTTGCACGCGCCCTTGACCCGAAGGAGTTCTCGGAATTTCAAAAGAAATATTTCGCGCTTGAGGTTGAAGCGGTCCAGTTCAGAGAGCTCGATGCCGTTAAGATAGCCATACAGAAGGCCATCAGTCAGGATGCAGAGGACCTCGCTCCGGAAACACTGAGAACGGCTTTGCTGGACGTTAGCGAAGCTGAGAATCTGATTGCTCAAAGTCCTCGGAACGCCAGGTTTCATCAGGACAGCGTAACCTGGGCCAGGGAAAGTTCGGTTTTGCTGACCGATGTAATGGACGTCATTCTAAACGCGAGGGGAACACCTGAGGACATTGCGTTAAAAATAGTTCAACAGAATAGAGAGTTGGCCAAACTTTCTGAAAATGTCGGCAGCCTGGAACAGAATCTGAAGTCGACCCAGTCAAGTTTAAAGGAGAAGGAAGGCGCACTTGAACAGCAAAACCAGGAATTGAAAACGACCCGGTCAAACCTGCAGGAAACAGAAAGTGCACTGCTTTTACAAAACCAGGAACTGGAGATGTCTTCCACACAGGTCAGGTTTCAGAAAGCGATGGACCAGGCGGTGCAAGAATTTCCTGATACAGAAGCGGCGGTCTATCAGCAGGGCAATAAACTGATTTTCAGGCTCAAGAAAATGAATTTTGCCTCCGGGGCTTCGACTATTCCGGCATCGTCGAAACCATTGCTGTCGAAGGTCAATGACATCATAAAATTTGTAGGCGCTGAAATAGTCGCCGTCGAAGGGCATACCGATTCGGTCGGGGCGGCTGATCTGAACAAAAATCTTTCGACCAAGAGAGCAATCTCCGTAGCAAACTACCTGGCCTCTCTCGCAGGTGGTTATAAGATTGGCTATATCGGTTACGGAGAGTCCAGGCCCATTGCCTCCAATGAGACGAAGGCAGGACGGGCAATAAATCGCCGCGTAGACCTGGTGGTAACTGCCAAAAAATAACGGCCGTATTTAATCCTTTTACATCCCGTTATGGGCCACTGGAATGTTCGCACAGCTGAACATTCTGTTGCCCGGACATCAACTTGCCAGGCCCCGGCCCCCGGGTCTACTCAGGTGCCGCCTTGTGTAATTCACTATCTCGCTGCACCGCTTCGAATTCGATTTCGGTGCTGTGACCAGACCCGCCAGCTCGCGGCCTGCCGACAAACCGTTCACCCTGTTGCTGGCGCTGCAGTGTATCGTCAACCTGCCGATGCTGTTGCTTCTGATAAGGTAACCGAAAGGACCGGGGTAGCATTAAATCGCTATCGAGGTCCCTGACCCAGATATAAATGCTGCCGGGCTCGTCATGCTTCAGATCCGGCTCTACCGTAAAGCTGCTGATTAACTCGAAGTTCTGTGGAATTCCACTGCTTGCAGGCCAGCCGAGGTAGTCCTGCAAGGCATTGTAGTGCCACAGGTAAAAGCCCAGGCACAGGGACAGCAAAACGAATTTGAATCCAGCACCCAGATCGCTTTTGAGAACCGCCAGCAATACCAGGAAAAGCAGGAAAACATAGGCCAGCGCCAGCGCAAGTATTGACGCGGTCACGACGCCGGCACCGAGTCCCGCCTGAGTTGCTCGGGATCAAGCCTGTAAGGGGTTAAAATCCTGGGTAGCTGGTTCATGGCAACGATTTCACCATTACCATCGAGTTCGAAACGTAGCACCGTCTTTTCATCGTCCAGTTTATCCAGCACCACTTGATCGATAAACACCAGCCGCAGCACCGGGTTGACCTTCTCGATTTTGACGACGGTCCTGACCGGCTTATTACTCACCGACTGGTAATAGTGCAGGTTGACCACGTATTCGCCGGAAATTATACCGCGAATCGTTACCACCTCCTGGTTGATCGGGTGCACCACCTTTTTACCATTGATCATGACCGTGTCATTCAGATCGCCACGGTCATCGCGATCCAGGTTCAACCAGCCAGCCTCCTTGCGCAGGTAGGAAACTGTTTCCTGGTAAGGGTCCTGTACCCACAGATCCACGTCATCCGGCTGATCCTCGGGCCAGCTTACGGTAATTATGTATTCCGCCTTGTAATTGATATTGCCGAGTTTGGCGATCGGATTCATGAAGATGATAGAAATGAAAAACAACAGCGTGAAACCGAGCAAGGTATTGAACAGCAGATCGGTGAAAGGATCCGACAATTGATGGTTATGGCGGGTCTGCCTCACTTTACCCGGTACTCGTAAGTCAGTTCGCGCACGTCATCGAGCAGCTTGTCGACACTCCAGTCAAGCAGCTGGTATTTCATATTCAGCAACACCCCGCAACTCATTCCCGTCAGGGTGGTAAACAACGCTACCTTCATTCCGCCGCTCATTTGAGCGAGCAACCTCTGCATGACGCTGATATCGATACTGTTCAGGTCAACCAGTGAACCCAGCATGAAAATAAAACCGATGACAGTACCGAGCAACCCCAGCTTCAGCATCAGGTCAGCGATAATATAACCAAAACGGAATTGTCCACGGCTACGCCCGTCAAGGACATCAATCAGTAACTCGGGAGACTTGTCACTGTCACCGGCGGGATTACGCAACAGCGAAAAATACCGCTGCACATTGCCGCCGCTTCGCTCGATGGAAGCCTCGGTGTTGACATCCCTGAGCTCAATTGACAAACGGTAGGACACCAGCACCAGGTGCAGGCTGGCAAACAGATAAATCGACAGAATAACCCGCGAAACAAAGCTGTAGTCCTCGGCGAGCAGCGTTGGCAACAAACCCGAATCCACCAGTAAATAGACCATAAACAGTTCGACACCTAGCAGGCTGCTGACAATCAATAACAGGCCAAAAGGTTTGTCGATAATCGAATTCATCGCTATTGTCTCTCCTCTCAGCCTGCATATTAAGCCCTGCAGACAGCGCTGCAACCATAAACGCTTAAAAAAACACAGGCTATCACGCGGATATATGCCTTATACCCCCACCACCTATCCCGTAAGGTATATTCGTATATTAGGCTTTACTAATATAATGGGGCCTCATTTTTAGGGGGATCCCACCATGATCAGCAAAATTATCGCTCCACTATTATTAGCTTTAAGCCTGGGCAGCGCTACCGCTCTGGCCACCGAAGTACCGGCTACCACAGCCGCTCAACCAGCCGAAGCATTCAATCCGATGGCATTTATGGGCATGATGAACACGACTACACCCAATGCCCAGCAAATGAACCTGGCACGTCCTGAAGGCTACCAGGTATTCATGAATCCGATGAATTACGGTCAATTCATGAACCCGGCCACCTACGGGCAGTTCATGTCGCCACAGTTTTACATGCAGTTTGCCGACCCGAACAACATGATGGCGTGGATGAATCCAAACGCATACAGCGCCTACATGAACCCGGCCAGCTATATGCAAATGATGAATCCAATGGCATACATGCAGTTCATGAATCCCGCTGTTTACATGCAGGGGATGAATCCGGCCAGCTACCAGGCCTTCATGAATCCTGACACCTACATGCAATGGATGAATCCAGCGTCTTACAACATGACTGGCGCCACCACTGCCGGCTATACTGCCCCGAACGCTACCTTTAACTGGTTCGACCCGAATGCCTGGACCGGCATGATGGCGCCCCAGGCTCAGGTACAACCGGAGCAACAAGCACCACAGCAGTAATGAAATAATTGAAATGTGAATGCAAAAATGGGAAGCTCGGACGCCTGAATTGAATTTAGTTTAACGATGGCAAAACAGCTTCCCGCATTCGCATTGCTACTCTGGGTGTTACCAGCCCTGCTCCACGCCTCAACTCCACGCGACCCGTACCAGTTCTTTTTCGAACAGACCCTTGGCGACCTGACCGAAGAGCTCGAAATTGCCCGCGCAGCAGGCAAACAAGGTGTTTTTCTTTTTTTCGAGATGGATGAATGCCCGTTCTGCCATCGCATGAAACAGACCGTACTCAATCAACCTGAAGTCCAGGAGTATTACCGCCAGTATTTTCATTCCCTGTCGATGGATATCGAAGGCGATATCGACATCGTGGATTTTGCCGGTGAGGAGATCACAGAAAAAGAATTTGCCCGCCAAAACCGGGTCCGCGCGACGCCGATGATGGCGTTTTACGATCTACAGGGTAATCAAATCTTCAAATACACCGGTGCAGCTTCAGGCGTGCAGGAATTCATGTGGATGGGCGAATTTATCGTGGACAAGGTTTACCTGCAAAAAGACGCCTCGGGGCGTAATATCCGTTTTGCGCGCTACAAAAAAATGAAAAAGAATAAAACACTGTAAACGCCTAATGTTAAACCGCAGCCAGCGCCTTTACGTGGCGCTTCACTAACCGGGAATTTAATCGAGACCGTGATATTGCAAGCATTAACTCGATCGCGTTTTTTCTGGCTGCTCACCATGCTGCCGCTGGTATCGCTCGCGGACCCGCTGCCCGAACCCCTGACCTTCGCGGCCGCGCTGGACACCGCGCAGAATGAGACCCACTATGAACTGGTCGCAATCGAGCAGCGACTGCATGCAATAAGAGCCGAGCTCGGCATCGAGCAGGGCGAGAATGGTTTCAGTCTCGACCTGATCGGCCGTATCCGCCAGGTGGGCCTGTCCGAGGTAGCGCGAGATCTCGATGATATCAATAACGACGAGGACGGCGGTGACAATGCAGCAAGCCTGATTCTGTCCCGGCCGCTATACGATTTCGGCTTGCTGGATTCGCGCGAAAACCAGTTCGCGCTGCAACTGCAGGCGCTCGAGTATCAAAAACGCCTGCTGATCGAGCAACGCCGACTGGAAATTATGGAAAAGTACTTTGCGGTACTGAACGCGGACAATCATTTCATCAGTGAAAACGAATCCCTGGCGATGGGATTTATTCATTACGACAATGCGGTACAGGACCAGGAATTAGGCCTGGTGGCGGAAATCGAAGTGCTGCGACTGCAAGCGGAATATGAAGTTATTCGCCAGCAACGCTATCTCGCCGAGCACCAGCAACGCCTGACCCGGGCAATGCTTGCCGAGGCCATGGGCTATCCTGAAAAGCTACCCTCCGAGCTGGAAGCGCCTGACATCAACCCTGAACGCGCACTGCCTGACGATTTCGACGCACTGGTCCGCCAGGCGCTTGTTTACAGTCTCGAAGCACTGCTGGCGCAGGCCAACAGCCAGGCCGCCCAGGCCGCGATAGCGATCGCCGCGGCGACCGACAACCCCAGCCTGGATTTGCAACTTGAAGTCTCCAGCTACGAAAGAGACAGCAGGTTACGCGATGACTGGCGCGCCGGCCTCTACCTCGAAGTCCCGCTTTACTCCGGTTCATCTCCGGCCAGACTCGACCTGGCGAAGGCCAGGCACCGGGAGGCGCTGGCCAACCAGCAGCAAGTGCAATCGCATCTGCGACTCGAGGTATTGGAGCTATGGCAGAAGATTCAACAGCTGAAGCTGGAGATTCAAGGCAGGTCTATCGAACAGGACTACCGCGACAAATACCTGGATCGCAGTCGCGCAGAATACGAACTCGAATTCAAATCCGACCTCGGTGATTCGATGGTTCTGTATTCGCGCAGCAGTAGCGAACGCCTGCAGGCGCTTTATGCATTCGAATTAGCCTATCAACGCTTGACCGCGCTGGTCGGCGCCGATTTCTTAAGCCAGTTCGCTACATCTCAATAAATGGGGATCAACATGCGTTTTCTGTTAGCCGTTTTACTTTGCCTTGGATCGACGCGATTGCCGGCCATCGATCTCAACGGGCAAACCGAATTCGCCCAGCGGTTGACGCTAAACAGCAGTATCAGCGGCAGGGTTGAAGTGATTAATGTCGCGGTGGGACAGCAGGTAGCTGTGGGCGAGGTACTCCTAAGCCTGGTACCGACCGGCCTCAAAGCCAACGCCGACATCGCCGCGGCGCAGGTAGATTCGCTGGCGCCAGCAGTAGACAGGATGCTGGTCGAAATGGAGAAAGCGCAGGAACTATTCGATCGTGACTCGCTTGCGCTGGTTGAATTGCAACTCGCCGAACAAAACTACGCGATTGCCCAGGCCAACCTGGCGGGGGCGAAGGCGCGGCTGGCACGAGCCCTGTTCCGCCTGTCGCAGACTGACATTAAATCCCCTATTAATGGTGTCGTGCTCAGTATCGCAACCTTCGCCGGGCAATACATCAATACCACGGTGAACAACCAGACCCTGCTTACTGTGGTCGATAATTCGTCGATGACGGTACAATCGCTGCTACCCCTGGAACTCTGGAAAGAGTCGATCATGGGTAAACCGGCGAGGGTCACTGTCCAGCAGAAAACCTACCAGGGTAAAGTTATTGGCGCGAGCGAGCAGGTTACGATTGGCGACAATAATCACCCGGCAGTCACATTGCGCATTCGATTTGCAGCCGACGGTAAGCTGGCGGCGGGCTTACCGGTAAAAATAAACATTAAGGACAATTAGCATCGTTTGATATGGGTCAAGGTATAGACCCGTTGCAAGCATCAAGGTTAATATGGTTCTTTTAATGGCTGGTTACACTAACTGTCTAACAGGGGAAACAATATGTACAAGACAATCCTGGTACCCATCGAGATGGCGCACGTGGCTGAAGGCAAGGCTAACATCGATCTCGCCACAAAACACGCCGCCGAAGGTGCTAAAATAATTCTGCTGAATGTCGTCGAAGACATCCCTAACTGGGCAGCGGTCGAACTGCCTGCTGGCTTAATGGAACAATCCATAGAGTCTGCGCAGAGCGAGTTAAAAGCCATCGCCACCGCTGCCGGTCTGAAAATGGAGGTGGCAGTCCGCACCGGCCATTCCTACAACACCATTCTCGACGTGGCCAAAGAAAAGGATGTCGACCTGATAATCATTGCCTCGCATCGCCCCGGTTTGCAGGATTATTTCCTCGGCTCGACCGCCGCCAAGGTGGTACGGCACGCCAACTGCTCGGTACTCGTGGTTCGTTAGGCCAGCCTGATTCATTCCCGTGCCGCCTCTGTGTCATTCCCGCGCCTCATCTATGTCATTCCCGCGCCTCATCTGTGTCATTCCCGCGCCTCATCTGTGTCATTCCCGCGCCTCATCTGTGTCATTCCCGCGCAAGCGGGAATCTCACGATTCTTTAAACTCATTTAAGTGGAACCAGGAATCCGGAAAAGCATGGCACTGCGACAATATCCCCGCTGGCGCGGGGATGACTGAAGACGCAGGGATATAGCCATTTCGTCACACTCGCGCAAACCCGTGCGCTGCGGAGAAATCTTCGTTGCGGCCCTGATCGCCAAATAGCGACGTTCGAGGCGTTGATCATCAATCGACAATGCCATAACCTAATCGCCTGGACAACTCGGAAGCCGTAAATGAAACCAACAAAGTCACTGCACACGATTATTCTCGCCCTCACGCTGCTTGCCCTGACCGCCTGCGCCACCAGCAAACCGAGCGTCGAGTGGCGCAGCGAAAGCTTTACCGGCAAAGTAGATAATATAATGATTATCGGCGTCAGCGAGGATGCGGAACGACGCTACACTTTCGAAAATACATTTGTCGAGGTACTCGCGGCCAACAAGACCAGGGCCATACCCAGCCGTAACTTGCTGCCCACCAGTATCAATCTGCGGCGAGAGATTGTCGAGAAGGCGATTGAAGGACAGCAGGTGGACGCCGTACTGATTACGCGCGTGGCTGGCGTGAGAGCAACCGAAACCAACAGCGTAGCGGATTTCGGCGATGATTACGTTTACTACAACCTTATCCGGCGGGAGACAAACCAGGCATATCCCGACGAGCACAAATTGTTCACGCTGGAAAGCAGATTATACGATACCGCGTCAGGGGAATTGATCTGGTCAATGCGATCAGAAACGATGGCCGATGCGAAACCCAAAGAAAATATCGAGAATCAGATACGGTTAACCACCAGGGCGCTTACGAAAAGTGGCTTAATTGCCGCGAAACCTTGATACCCTGACGATCGCGGGTATATCGTCACCGCAAACAGGCGAACCAGCCTTCATCCTGTTGCTTCCCGCCCATCACCGAAGACCGATTTAGCTATAACGCCTCATGTTTAAACGAAACCTGCTTCTGCTTGCCACCTGCCAGGGACTAATGTTGTCCTGTACGTCACTGACCATGGCGACCTCGGCACTGGTTGGCGTGGTACTGGCGCCTGCCCCGACCCTGGCCACCCTGCCGCTAGGTCTTGCCTATCTTTGCATCATGATAACCATGATCCCGGCATCGTTATTGATGAAGCGCTTCGGTCGACGCGTTGGTTTTGCGCTCGGTGGAACGGCTGGCATGATTGGGGGCTCCACCTCGGCGCTAGGTATTTACCTTGGCAGTTTCACGCTTTTCTGCACGGGTTCAGCCCTGTTTGGCGTCGCCAACGGATTTTCACAGTACTATCGTTTTGCCGCCGCGGAAATAGTCGATAAATCCTACAAGAGCCGGGCTATCTCATGGGTACTGGCAGGTGGCCTGGTGGCTGCGTTCATTGGTCCCAACACGGCAAGCTTGACGCGCGAATTAATTCCTGGGGCCCTGTTCTCCGCTTCTTACGCGTTTATCGCGCTATTCTGTGCTGGTGTCATTATCATTCAGCTGTTTATACGAATTCCGATGCCCTCCATTGAGGAAAAAGAAGGACACAAGCGCCCGGCCAGGTTCGTATTGACGCGACCCGTTTTTTTGGTTGCCGTACTGTGCGCAATGATTGCCTACGGCACGATGAACCTGTTAATGACCGCGACGCCGCTGGCGATGAATCACAGGGACATGGCATTTGGCGATACCGCAATCGTCATTCAATGGCATATCGTCGGCATGTTCGCGCCATCGTTTTTTACCGGTAGCCTGATACATCGCTTCGGCGTGCTCAAAGTTATGTTCATCGGCGCGCTGGCGCTGGTTGGCTGTGCGCTGGTTGCGCTCAACGGGCAACTGTATGCGCATTTTCTTGTCGGTCTCATACTGCTCGGAATCGGCTGGAATTTTCTTTACATCGGCAGCACCACTTTGTTGACTGAAGTATATTTACCCGCCGAGAAAGGCGTGATTCAGGGCATCAACGAGTTTATGGTGTTTTCTGCCACCGCGTTTACCGCGCTTTCGTCAGGCTATTTACATCACAGCCTGGGCTGGGAAGCGCTCAATCGCTACACCATCCCGGTGGTATGCCTTGCTGCCTGCCTGATAGTTCTTCTCGGTTGGCAGCTGCGCCAGCGACAGGCGCAACAACTGGCCTGATCGACTCCAGCACAGGATCAAATCGACGGGGGATTATTGCCGACAATCAGCCTGCAATGGGGCTTGAAAAAGCTTTATTGTTCTCCGCTCACGGTTTTGTGAGAATGCGGGCATAATCTGCTATAAAGATCACTATGTTCAAATTCAGACTAGCTCTTTTGCCCATAATGCTGGGCCTCAGCTGCACCGCACCGGCACAGGTCTACAAATCTACCGACGCCGATGGAAACGTGATCTTCAGCGATACTCCCGGCGCTGATAGTGAGGAAGTTGAAGTAACAAAACCCAATATCGCGGATCCGGTTGAAGTGCCCGCAAATGTTGTAGCACCCGAACCCAAACCGGCCGAAGTACAAAAACAGAAACCCAAAGATGAGCTGGTCGGCGAAGTTTACGTTAAAGACGATGAAGGTAGAAAGCACCTCAGGGAACTAAGGCCAAGGCCGCGGATGGGACCAGGCAATCCTCAAAAATAAGTCCCGACTGCTCCTCGACGCCCCTTTACGACACTACCCGGTTAACGACAGCAGGCATCTGTAAACGGTCCATAGCGATACTGACTGATGGAATCGTTTGCTATTAAATAACCGCATCTCATTTTAAACTACGCCCCGAGACAAAATTTCAGAGGGCCTGAACAACATGCAATTTCCCATTCTGCAAGCAATGCTGGGGGACGAAGTTTTAGCGCAATTGGTAAAGTCCTGGCCTGATAAATGTTTCAATGCACACGGGCCATTAAAGCGCTTGCCCGCGCCGTTCTCTGAAGACATTCTTGGCTCGATCGCTGCACTCACCGAAGCCTACCAGGGTGGTTTGCTCGAGTTTGACCCACGCACGCAAAGCAACAAGATGTATCGTTTGGCGGATGGTAGCGCTAGCGATGTCATCAAAAAGGGCGCGACAGCGTACCTGGACGATGTGTCTCCATTACTGAACCATGCAGATGCCTTTGTGAATGCGCTGGAGCAAGAGTTAAACATCAAACCGGGTAGCACGAGACTGACCATATTTATTTCAGCCGCCGGTAGCGGCGCACCGACACATTACGACGCACTCGACGTGATCTCGATACAACTGGTTGGCGGTAAAAAATTTTTTACATCCCCTCTGCAACAAATACGCTTCCCGTATGACAGGCAATACAGTGAAGGTGACACGCCATTTACCACGCTCTATCCACAAATCAGCCAGGGATACCCCAGCTGCAAAAATCAGAGCTTCGAGCAGGTAGACATGCTGCCGGGGTCAGTTTTATTTATGCCCAGGGGTACCTGGCACTATACAGAGGCTGAAGAGGATTCGATGTCAATGAGTATCGTGTTGAACCCACCTACCCAGGTAGATCATTTTCTGTCCCAGTTGAAGATCACTCTACTGCAGGATGCCGCGTGGCGCTCACCCTGTTATGGGCTGGGAACTAAAATCAACATTGATACAAAACTGTACGGCAAATTACCCAATACGATTTATAAGCTGGCTAAAAACCAGCAGAACCCGGAGTCACCACTGCGGACTTTTCACAAAGACAGTCGTTACCTGCGCAATCCAGGCGTTGAAGCACAGATCACGGCCGGCGAAGTTTTCTACCGCATCGAATACCCGCAACTTGGCGAGAAAGGCATAATAGGCACTGTAAAGATGGAGGTTTCAAAGGAAATTGCAGGCATTTTTCAGTGGTTTATGCGTCAGGATGGACCCTTCACGGTGGGTGAGTGCAAGAAAAATTTCCCGACTGTCTCGCCAGCAGATTTTAACGAATTGTTTTTCAGGGCCGGAGAATCGGGATTGTTAAAAAAGCTCTGGTTTGTCGAATTGTGAGTAACGACCGATACACCCGGGTATGGTGATTCGCCGCCTTACTCAACCGGCAACTCTGTTTTCTTGACCAGGTGTCGCAACACAAAACTGGAATGTACGCCGGTAACCCCTGTAATACGGGTCAAATGGCCGAGCAGAAATTTTTCATAATGATGCATATCCCTGACCACGGCCTTGAGCAGAAAATCGGCTGTCTGGCCGGTGACAATACTGCACTCGATAACTTCCGGCATCTGCGTAATCGCCTTCTCGAAATTCTCGAATCGATCGGGCGTATGCCGATCCATTGAAATGCCGATAATTGCGGTCAAATCCAGTCCCAGTGCGGCGGGGTTCAACAGGGTGACGTGACCGGCAATCAAACCGGATTCCTCCAGCCGCTTGACCCGGCGCGAACAGGGCGTGGGAGACAGTCCTACCTGGTCGGCCAGTTCCAGGTTACTGATTCGCGCATTGGTTTGCATGAGCTTCAATATATGCCTGTCGATACGATCCAGCGAAATACTCATGATCTCTCCATAAATATAAATATATAGCTACTATACCTAAAATTATGATTAATTTTAGGTATTAATTTCTATTAATTACAATTTTAGAGGTAAATACGCAATCACTACCTAGTGAAAATCGACTAAAGTCACTGTCTGAATCAATCATTCTAATACAGCCGCATCAGGCAGGAATTAACCGTGTCACCGTTTAATCACAAAAAATATCGTCCGTTCCCACCCATCGCGAAAACAGACCGGCGTTGGCCTGATCACGTCATCGAGCAGGCACCGGACTGGTGTAGTGTCGATCTGCGCGACGGCAACCAGGCGCTTATCGAACCGATGACACCAGGCCAGAAACTGTCTATGTTTCAACTGCTGGTCGATGTAGGATTCAAAGAAATCGAGGTCGGATTCCCCGCCGCATCGCAACCCGACTTTGATTTTGTGCGTCAATTGATTGAACAGGACCTGGTGCCCGATGATGTCACTATCCAGGTATTGACCCAGGCAAGAGAACCGTTAATTGCGCGCAGTTTCGAAGCCTTGAAAGGCGCACGCAGTGCGATCATGCATCTGTACAACTCGACTTCGACAGTGCAACGCGAGCAGGTATTCAGGATGTCACGCGAAGAAATCAAGGGGATTTCAGTTCAGGGCGCTATCTGGGTGCGTGACTATGCCGCCGCACAGCCGGAGACTGCGTGGCAATTCCAGTATTCGCCCGAGAGTTTTACCAATACGGAGATGGATTACGCAGTCGAGATCTGCGATGCGGTTATCGAGGTATGGCAGCCGACCCCGGCAAATAAAACCATTATCAATCTTCCCGCAACCGTTGAAGTCGCAACGCCTAATGTCTATGCGGATCAGATTGAAACCATCTGCGACCGGATCACCCGCCGCGATTGCGTCAGAATAAGCCTGCATACGCACAATGACCGGGGCTGCGGTATTGCCGCCGCCGAACTGGGCGTGATGGCGGGTGCCGACCGCATCGAGGGTACGCTGCTCGGCAACGGTGAGCGCACCGGCAATATGGATCTCGTCACCATGGCGATGAACCTGTACAGCCAGGGAATAGATCCGCAGCTGGATTTTTCGGATATGGACCGCATTATCAATGTGGTCGAAGCCTGCACCCGGTTAACCGTGCATCCACGGCATCCCTATGCGGGTGAACTGGTGTTTGCGGCCTTTTCGGGCAGCCATCAGGATGCGATCAACAAGTGCCTGCTTATCGATGAACAGCAACGCCGGCTCAAGGGTCCCGATACGCACTGGAAAGTCGCCTACCTGCCGATTGATCCGCGGGATGTCGGCAGAACCTACCAGGAAGTTATCCGCATCAACAGCCAGTCCGGCAAGGGTGGCGTCGCCTATGTCATGGAGCAGGATTACGGCCTGATCCTGCCGCGCTGGTTACAGGTCGATTTCAGCCCCCATGTGCAGCAATTCGCCGAGCAAAGTGAAACCGAAGTATCAACCGGGCAAATACGCCAGATTTTCCAGGACACTTATATTGATGTCGGCAATCCGATGACCGTTGAAAGCTACCAGGCTTCAAGGTCTAAGGGGTCTGACCAGTTAACCGCAACGCTGATCACACAAACCGGGCGAGTAGAAATTTCCAGTGAAGGCAAAGGAATACTCGACGCCTTTGTCAGCGCGATCAACAGCAAGCTGGATTCAAAGCTCGTACTGGTTGACTACAGCGAACATACGCTCGGTGATAACGAGCAATCCGAGGCTATGGCCTATGTACAGTTAAACATCAATGGCAAGCGCTTTTGCGCTGCGGGCTGCAGCGAAGATATTGTCGGCGCGTCGTTGCGCGCGGTGTTAAATGCCGTCAGCAGGGCCGGTGTCAATATTGAAAACGACGCAGCGCCTGCTCTACAAGCAATAAAGATTGCCAACTAGCTGTTATTTCCCTATTTTTCAAAGGCTTATATAGGTCCTGTACTGCTGTTGTAGCCACATAAACTAGAAATGGTCGCGTTTAAATTTCCGATCCCACTGCTTTCGAAAAACTTGTTGGTCGCCCTCCCATGCAGTGGATACTGCATGCAGGAAGAAATGTGTGCTATCGCAGCTGATTCGAGTGTATGTATGGGTTCTTGTTTGCCAGTCCCCCCTGCCATATTCCCATTCCCAATCGTATTCGGCGATTGCAGACAGGGGATCCGACTCGCCAATACTAAATCGGTACAACGACTTTGAACCCATTTCCATACCGGTTTCTTCGAAACGGGTCTTGCCATTATCCGCGACTATTTCAAGCAGGTTTAGATTCAGCTCGGCGTTGTAGCTGATTTCCCGATTCTGACTAACCGGTCTCAATTCGGTGGTGCGTTCGGGCTCACCGATTTCACTATTACCGAAATCAGTCAGCGCTGCATTTGCTGCATTTTTGCGGATCAGCGGCAAATTCAACACGCAACAGCCTGAATGAATTGTGACCCGGGAATTGGTCGGCGATGGCCAGGCCATCGGCCAGTAACTCGTCGATAGCGCCAGTCGGAGTTTGTGCCCCGCGGGCACGACGTAAGCGCTGTGATTGAGCCCGACTTCGACCGCTACAATTTCCCCCGGTATCATCGATTCGGGTTTCGACTTACTGTTGCGTTGACTCAGATTTAAAATTCCACGCGTGATCAGGGTGCTGGACCCGTCAGGCCACACATCGCACAAACGCGCGGCGACAAGTGCTTGCGGCTCATTACTGCTCAACTGCAATTGAGCAACGGCATTACCCAGAATTTCCAGTGCTTCGGTCAGCGTATCGGTATCGAAGACCAGCGATCCTGCATCTTCCTGCTGTTGGTCGCCGGGCAGTTCTTCGGCAGGGCCGAACGAGAACCAGGGCATATATTCCCCCGCTAATTGACCCGTGGTTTGCGGCGAGCAAATTTCCATCGACTGATCAGAAGCGGGTTCCTTGGATAACTTCCCGGGGCTTAAATGAAAATTCCCGGTTTCGATTTGATCCGATGGCCAGCCGGACAGCCCAACCCAGCAACCGGGACGTTCATCATAATAGGTTTGTGGTTTAACGCTGTCTTGCAGAAAGACCTGGTACTGCGCTTCCTCCATGATCCCGGTTTCGTCATCCTTCAACCACTGGTCATACCAGCGAATCGCATCGGCGAGAAAGTTTACGGTCGGACCGGGAATGCCAAGATGTGGGTAACGATGGCACCAGGCACCCTGCAAACCGCGCGTCGGAACCTGTAGATTTTGCAGCAGCCGGGGCACGGTATTAGGCCAGCAGTCGGCGTGACCGCTAATCACGTAAACCGGGATTTTGATCGCGGCATAATCGGTGTCGGCCGAGTTGTTCTGCCAGTACTCGTCATTGTGCTGGTGTTCAAACCAGCGTTCGAGATAGTGCGGCGTCTGTTCAAGCCGTTCAAGCCACAGGTCCCGCCAGTTTTCACCTACGAGTTCAGGGTCAGGCGGGCGCGTGTTGTAGCCAAACATGATCGCGGCCCAGCCGAGCGTCTGACCCACCAGGCAACCCATGTAGTAACCGGCATCGTCGTAGTAACGTTGATCGCTCGCACCGAGCACGATAATGGTTTTGAGTGCCTCGGGCGCTCGTTGGGCGAGCTGCAATCCGGTAATGCCACCCCAGGAAATTCCCATGGTGCCGACCTTACCGTTGCACCAGGATTGTTCGGCGATCCACTCGATCACCGCGACGCCATCATCCACTTCCTGGTCGGTATATTCGTCGTGTAAAACCCCATCCGAACTGCCCGAACCACGCATATCCACCCGAATGCAGGCGTACCCATGCCTGGCAAAATGGGCGATGGTGTTGGAGTCCCGTTTCGCAGAGTAATCGTCTTTGCGATAAGGAATATACTCGAGCACAGCGGGACTGGCTTTTTGGCTATCCGGTAACCACAGCCGCGCGCCGAGACGAGCCCCATCGGGCAGCGGAATCCAGCAATGATTGATCTTGGTTACCGCCATTAATATTCAGATTATGCGTAATCACAAACATGCTGACTCATGCTCCGCCTCGCGAGATGCGAGGGAGGAGCATTGCAAGCGCCTTGCGATCAGGTCATCCACCAGCGTTCCATGATCCGGCGGCCGTCAAAGCCACGCGTCCAGGACAGATCACCATGCGCAATCTTTCCGTTGCGTGCATGAACTTCGTTCGCGAACATGGGCACTACGTTTCCGCCGTCGTCCCGCAATATGATCTGCATCTCGCGGTACATGTCGGCCCGCCTGGCTTCATCGAGTTCAGCCCGTGCGGATATAAGGAGCTCGTTGAAACGCGGGTTATCCCACTGCGTGTCATTCCAGGCCGCCCCCGGCGCAAAGCCCGTTGTGAACATGGTGTCTTCGGTGGCGTAGCCACCCCAGTAGCTGGCGCACCAGGGCTTTTTCATCCAGACATCCGACCAGTAGCCGTCATTCGGTTCACGCACGACATTGATATTGACCCCGGCTTGCTTGGCCGATGCCTGGTAAAGAACTGCCGCATCGAGAGCACCGCTATAGGCAGCATCCGAAGCGCTCAGGTCTATCGTAATGTCACCAAGCCCGGACTTCTTCATGTGAAACTGCGCCTTGTCCGGGTCATAAGCATTCTGTTCGATATCAGCCGCGTAATAACGGTAGGAAGGCCCAATCGGGTTATCATTCCCAATCACGCCATGTCCAAACAGGATTTTCTCCACGATCTCTTCGCGATTGATTGCGTACTTCAATGCTTTTCGCAAATCCGGGTTGTCAAACGGCGCAATCTTGGTCAGCATCGGAAAGGTGTAGTGCAAGGGACCGGACCCTTCCTCGATAATGATTTTCGAATTCCGCGAAAGCAGAGCCAATGTCTTGAGTTCGACCCGGTCAATGACATCCACTTCGTTTGTGAGGAGTGCAGTTTGCCTCGCTGCAGGGTCGGTGATCGAGAGGATTTCGATAGTGTCTGCATGCGCAGAACCTGCCTTCCAGTAATTCGGGTTACGCTTAAACTTATAGCTGAGACCCGGATCTTCCCTGGTAAGGATGTACGGTCCTGAACCACCAGCTTTCCAGTCAATGCTGCCGTCCTTCGCGGGATAAATGCCGAATGGCGCTTCATTGAAATTGAATGGGAAGTCCGCATTACCGTCCGATAAGGTGATAACGATGGTGTGGTCCCCATCGGCCTTGATATCGGTGACTGAGGCCACCAACGGCTTGGCTATAGAGGTTGAATCTTCGCCACGATGATAGTTGATCGACGCGATGACATCTTTGGCCGTCATCGTCTGGCCATTATGGAATTCAACTCCTTTACGCAACTTGAACGTCCAGGTGGCAGCATCTGGTGTGGATGACCATTCAGATGCGAGCGAGCCGACCAATTTGCCGCTTGCATCCAGTTCGGTCAGGGTATTGGCAACACCATAGGCAACAACCCATTGCAGCCCATTGGTAAGCGTCGCAGGATCGAGGGTATCGGTGGTGGCACCGTGCCCCATGGCCATACGCATGTGGCCACCTTTTTTCGGGGTTGCGGCATAGGCTTCGTTGAAAAGCCCCGTTCCGATAGCCAACGAAATACCAACTGCGCTGGACCTGCCCAGGAATTCGCGGCGCGACATGCGCCCTTTTTGCGCTTCACCTAGCAGCCAACGGGTATATTTATCTTGCTCTGTCATGATTCACTCCTCAGATTTTATTGGCTGACGACTGCCTCTTCCTGGGCAAAACTCCAGCTGTGTTTTTCGGTTAGTATGTTTACCCGACCAAGATTAAGGTAATCCGGGCGGGCTCGCCATTTCGCATTAAGAAAAAAAGCTGACGCAGAAATCACCCAAAGTGCGTCACAGTGCTTCACTTTTTATGATACTGGCTGCTGATCTTCCAGTGTCATTTCCAAATCCAACGGAAACATCGGCTTCACCAGGCGCTTAAAATCGAATTGCGCATAATCCGAGCTACAAACACCCGGGCCGGCTGCCAGTACGATATGACTGGCGATTGGCTCGAAACCGGCACGAAAATGTTGGCGGGACTTGACCAGGATATATCGACAGCCTTCGGGATCAAGCCCGGCATGGGTGAAACATCCGGGATCGTAAGGTTCCCAGCGTTCTTCCGACAATACGATCTGAGCCGCGCCAATATCCAGGATCGCGGTACGCCCGAGACAGACTTCAAGCCCGGTTTGCATCGGCCCCGATATGATGAAACGGCCATCGGTGATTTTCCGAACCGTTCCCGTGCAGCTTAGACCGTGGCCAACCTGCCCTATCGACGGTACCGAAGTATTGCCCCCGATCGTCAGGGTGATCTCGTTACCCTCGCCACAGGCGATCATTTGTTCGACCGCCTGCCGATCCCAGAATGGCCCCGCAATAATCGAGGAGAGCCCCTGTCGCAACATTTCATCGAGCACACTCAGATCATCGGCATTACCACCCGCACCACAGTTGTCGCCGTGATCCGCGATCACCACCGGATAGGTTTCAAATTGTTTGGCCGTTTTAATCGAGTCCACCATCGGCTCGGATTCAAAGATGAAATCGTGCCGCCGCTTCCACGCCATGGCACAGAGTTGTTTAACCAGACCCCTCCCCAGGAAATTCTCGGTCGGCTCGACTGCCAACACGCTCAAAGAAACATGCGGGATATCGGTCAGCGGGAATCCTCCGAATACCGAGGCATTGAGAATAGCGGTGTTATCGACTGCTTCGATCGCCAGGTCCATGATATCTTTCATCGGTTGGCGTAATGGTGTCTGCTTGATCATATGCGTCATCATCGGCAAAGCCTGCCAACTCATCCTGGTCGCAATGCCATGATCCAGACAATGGAACAGCGATTGCGCAGCGCGCTCGCCGGTGGCGTACATATCGATATGCGGATAAGTGCGATAGCCGTCGATGACATTACAGTTGTCCACCATCGCTGCGGTCAGGTTGGTATGAAAATCGAGCGCAACCGCAATCGGTAGCCCAGGCGAGATTTCGCGGATACGGCGTAACAATTCCCCTTCACCGTCGTCAAAAGACTGCGTCACCATAGCGCCATGCAAATCGAGCAGGACTGCATCGCAGCCTTGCCTGACGGCATCACATATCTGGTCGCATATATAATCGAACGCATCGTCGGCCACCTTGCCACCAGGCTCGGCGTAGGCGGTTACCGGGACAACACAGTCGGCGCCAGCCGCGCGCGCGACAGCGAGCATTCCGGCAAACGCGAAATCGGCCGCGCCGTAAATCCCGATCGCTTGCTCGCCCGCCGGCGGTAACTTTAATCCAACGCCGCTGCCAAAAGCAGCCAACGGGGTCGGTAGCGGGGAAAAGGTATTGGTTTCATGCTGCATCATCGCGACGATACATTTCATATCTGGCCCGGACTATAGTTTTTCCTGGGCACAGATTAAGACGAGATAATCAGTCGCACAATTGCGCAACTGCGAAACCCGTGACGCACGCAAGCAGCTGGCTCACTGGAGGTTAGTATTCGCGGGCCGTCAGCATAATTTCCTGATCGGTCATTTCGTTATTGATGCGTTCCCGGATAGCGCTGTCGATCTGGCTACTATCGAGATCAAAAATACCACAACCACGCAAAGCCTCCCTGGGATCAACCTGTTTGCCGAGAAATTGATACTCGACCCGGGTCGCTTTGGGCATGTGTGAATTGATGCTACCGACGCCTGTTGTTATGCCGGACAGCGTGTCGACAATATTCCGGTAACTGGGGAATAGTATGGTGTGACAAATTGCGGTTTTGGTGAGCGTTTCGACTTCGGTAATAAATATTCGATCGCCAAGATATAACACCACTCCCTTGTATTTGAACCGGTTGCGGTGTGAATCGTTCTTTTCCTTATTCCACAGGTGCTCGGTGTTATGAGAGTAGAACCGATCTTCTTTCCGAAAAATGTGGACCAGGCTGCGAACCAGGTGACCGGGAAATCCGAGCGCGTGAAAATGGCTGTAATAGTAACCCTCGTAACGGCTCAACGCCTCGACAGAACCGGGTAGCGTTGCGATAACTTTTTCTATTTCACTGCTCGCCGCATCAGCTTCTTGCCGGAAAGACTCCGCAACGACCTCGCCAAATACCTCTGGTGCCAGGTTTAGCTGCTCTTCAGACAGCTTAAAAAATTGGCAAACCCGGCTTAAGTTATGCTTCGAAGGATAAATCTTGCCGCTTAAATATTTATTGAATTGCTGTCGATTCATCTCCAACAATCGGCAGACATGTGCTACCGATCGATACTGGTCGCAGATCAGGCGCAAATTCACTGCAAAATTTTGATTCGACGTCACACTGACACCCGAAATGAGGCAGAAAATAATCCGTCAGGGTAACATTCATTAGAGCAAAGTTGTATTTGGGGAAATGGTGGCTACGCCCCGAATTGAACAGGCCTGCGTGACCGATGTGCTTGCCGACTATGGTGAATTCATGTTGACCTGAAACAGTGACAAGACGATGGCTGGTCATTGACCGGTATCATCCGGGCTCATACTCGGCAGTCGCGGCCGTGCGCGACCGACCACAATGGTCTCGCGATATATGATGTAGAGCCCACTCGAAATCACGATGACGGCGCCAACCAGCGTGATCGCGTCGGGTAATTCCCCCCACAGAAAATAGCCGAGCAAGGTGGCCCAGATCAGTGCGGAATATTCGAATGGTGAGATAACCGCCGCAGGCCCCAGGCGGAAAGCATGCGTCACACACATCACCCCGACACTGCCGAACATACCGGCAACTGCGAACAGGCCAAGATCCACCAGGCTCGGCGTGACCCAGAAAAAAGGCGCAAAAACAATCCCGGTCAACGCCATACCCAGCTGCGGATAAAGCATCAGTGACGCCGTGC
>Ga0265306_10000030_pt1 | contig 50684 bp, 46 predicted proteins | sample Helome_3_FD_192493 | JGI IMG/M metagenome (GOLD analysis project Ga0265306, IMG submission 192493) | Marine sediment microbial communities from subtidal zone of North Sea - Hel_20160420 (Illumina Assembly) | ecosystem: Environmental > Aquatic > Marine > Subtidal zone > Sediment ... | reverse complement strand
TACCAAAAATGAAGACCTCAAGAAGGCATATGCCTTGATTGAGAATTGCCTCTCAAAGGAATCTAAAAGCATTAGAATTGGCATAACCGGAGTCCCTGGGGTTGGTAAGAGCACCTTTATTGAAGTCTTTGGCAAAGCCCTTACAAGTCTTGGTAAGAAAGTTGCCGTATTGGCGGTAGATCCGACAAGTACCCTTAGTAAGGGTAGTATCCTTGGTGATAAAACGCGCATGCAGGAGCTGGTTAAAGATCCTAATGCTTTTATTCGACCATCTCCTTCAGGTGAATCTCTTGGAGGAGTGGCCCGTAAGACGCGGGAAACAGTTATCTTATGTGAAGCTGCCGGTTTTGATATAGTCTTAATCGAAACTGTTGGGGTTGGGCAAAGTGAAACTGCCGTGCACAGTATGGTTGATTTCTTTTTGCTTTTAAAGTTAGCCGGTGCGGGAGATGAACTTCAGGGAATAAAAAGGGGTATCATGGAAATGGCAGATGCCATCATCATCAACAAGGCTGAAGGCGATAATCTAAAAAGAGCGCAACTTGCAAAAGTGGAATTTGAAAGGGCTTTGCAACTCTATCCTGCTAAAGAAAATGGATGGACGCCTCAGGTCAGCACTTGTTCAGCTATTGAAAATAAAGGGATAATTGAAATATGGGAGATGATTGTGCAATTTTTGGACACCACAAAAGACTCCGGATATTTTGAGAATAACCGGCAAAATCAGAATAAATTCTGGCTCATGCAGACCATAGATGAACTTTTAAAGAAGCAATTTTACCGGACATCTGCGGTTAAAGAGAAACTGGAATCTATGCTAAAGAAGGTTGCTGAAGATAAAATCTCCCCTTTTCGGGCTGCCGAAGTACTAATGGCCGGGTATAAGAAAGAACTTAAATAAAAAGCATAAATTTGTCCGAACATTTATCCACTATAATGAACCCGGTTACCGCCTCCCTCTTATCTATAGTTATTCCACTCTACAATGAAGAAGAAAACGTAGTACTTCTTACATCTAAAATTAACGAGAGTTTGCAGGGTTATATCTATCAGATTATATATGTGGATGATTTTTCTACAGACCATACCCGCAAAAAGATAAGTGAGATGAAAGATCCCAGAGTTCATCTTATTTCACTAAAAAAGAACTACGGCCAAAGTTTGGCATTGGCTGCAGGTATAGATTATGCTGAAGGGGAATATATCATAACCATGGACGGGGACCTGCAGAATGATCCCCAGGATATTCCTAAAATGCTGGAGTATGTTGTAAGTGGTGAATATGATGTAGTTACAGGAATCCGACAAAAAAGAAAGGATTCAGTGGTCAAGAAAATCCCTTCTAAGATTGCTAATTTCATGGTTAGGCGCGTCACTAAGTTGGATATTAAAGACAATGGATGTGCCCTTAAAGTATTTACACGGGATATTGCCAAAGATTTAAACCTTTATGGTGAAATGCACCGTTTTATTACTTTGCTGGCCCATTTGGAAGGTGCTCAGATAAAACAGGTTCCTGTAAAACACCATGCGAGAAATGCCGGAGTTTCCAAGTATGGCCTGGAACGTGTTTTTAAAGTTGTGGCCGATATGATGTTACTCCTTTTTATCAGGAAATATTTCCAACGACCCATTCATTTATTTGGTATTCTTGGTGTACTATTAATCATATTGGGAATCTTTATTAATATCTATCTGCTTATCGTAAAACTGGTTTACGGGCAAGACATAGGAAACAGACCACTGCTCATTTTTGGAATGATGTTCATATTAGCCGGAATTCAGCTTTTTACCATAGGTATAGTCATGGAACTGCTTATTCGAACGTATTACGAATCTCAAAATAAAAGACCCTACAGAATTAAAAGTATATCTATAGGTGGCCAATAATCGTAAAAAAGGGATTACCCTCCTTAAAATCCTTTTTAGCTTTGTTTTGCTGTATTTTGTTTTTACAAAAATTCAATTCAGAGAGGTTTGGGATATTCTTAAGGGAAGTAATTTTGGATACCTATTTATAGCGCTCTTGTTTTTTATTTTATCCAAGGTTTTATCTGCCTTTCGCCTAAATTTGTATATACATCAAATCAATATATTTCTTACTCAATTAAGCAATCTAAAACTATACCTCCTTGGTATGTTCTATAACTTGTTTTTACCAGGTGGAATTGGGGGAGACGCTTATAAAGGCTATGTATTAAAAAAAAAATATGAGGTAAAGACCAAGAGCGTTGTATCTATTCTTGTATTAGATCGTCTCAATGGTCTTTTGCTAATTTTTGTGATCAGTTGTGTGCTCGCACTTTTTTTGGACGAAGGCAGGTTACAGTCTTATAGATTGCTTTTTGGCATAGCTATAGTCCTCAGTATTCTTGTTTTTTGGCTTTTTAATAAAAGGTTTTTTTTATTCGTTTATCCTGTTTTCTGGAAATCCCTGGGTTTTTCGGCTTTGGTACAGCTTGCGCAATTAATTAGTATTCTATTTATTTTAAAGGCCTTAGATGTTGAGGGGAATACTATTGCTTACTTATTTATATTCCTGATATCTTCTATTGTTTCTGTATTACCACTTACTATAGGCGGAATAGGTAGCAGGGAAGTTGTTTTCTACTATGGAGCGCTTTGGTTGGGATTAGATGAGAATACTTCAGTTAGTATTAGTATGCTCTTTTTTCTAATAACCGCAACAGTTTCACTTTTAGGAATTATTTACCATTTTAGAAAACCCGAATTAGAAGAGATACCAGCTTAAATTCTTTACTCGAGCAGGTGAATTAAATGCATATTGTTTAGTACTTGCTTCCTCGTCGAAGGATTTAAAAACTTTGCTTGCAAACGCGTTATCCTGAATTGGTCCGCAGTGAAATGTCTGTCCCAATCCATACCGGATTCTTTTAACTTTTTAAGATCATCATCCGTTCCATAAACCCATACAGCTCCCATATCAGGTAAATTCGAAGCCTCAGTAATTTTAACTGCATGTTGGTTGTAAAAATCCATAGCCCATGAAGACCTAAAGGTAATTTTGTATATCTGCTCTGCCGGTATGTCATTTTCAGCAACTATGCCGGACATAGTTGAACCTGCCTGATACTTTAATAAAGATGGATAAAAATGCAAATTCAAAACGGCATTTAGAAGAAGAGAACTGTATAGAGAGATGGTTATTAATCGAAGACCGTATTGCTGCTGCTTCAAACAGAAATACCCTATTAGTACAAAAGCTGATAATAATAAGACATAGGCATACCAGTTTGAAATTTTAAAAACAAAAAAACAAACCAGAACTGATGTAATACACACTAAACTCAGAATGAAAGTTTGCAGCCCAAGAAATACTTTCATCTTTTTAACTTTTACAGAATTGATTAAATCTTGCATAAAGGAAGCCGAAAGTACCGCGAACAATGGGATCATTATATTTAAGTAGTGTGGTAACTTAAATTGTGCAAAACTTATGATTAGAAAAATTAAAGTAATACCCCCAATTGTAAGAAACTCCAGACCCGAACTCCTCCTGAATTTAGTATTAAAAAATGCCTTGACCCTTGTCCAGTATGCCGCAAGGCCAATTATTGTCCATGGTAAAAACACCCATAAAAAAGTATGGAAAAAGAAAAAATAATCACTGCTGTTCTTTCCTACCCCTTCTCCACTTAATCGTTCAAAACTTTGCTCCCAGAGAATAAAGAGTATCCCACTCCTGTGATCTTTTCCCCGGATGACCTTCTCAGGATGTAGATCGAACTGCAGGTAATACGCGTATAGTATAGGTGAAATAGATAATGCAAAAACAGCCAAAGCAACTAAAACCTTCCAACTGAAAAGCAATTTCCATTTATTGCTATAACCTAAATGGCAAAGTATCGGAAGCCCTATAACTAATAGCGCAATCTGGCCTTTAGTTGAAAAAGCAATTCCGGCACCAAAAGCACCCAGAAGTAAATGTTTCAGGGAATTTTTTTCTATATAAGTTGCAAGCTGCCAGATGGCTAAAGCGCTAAATCCGGTAAGTACAGCATCAGTCCGAACGTCAATATTGGACAGCATAATGGTTTGTGCTGTCATAAAAATAAGTGAGGCTACTTTGCCTACCTCCCCATTATACAGTAGCTTACCTAAACCAAAACAACTATAGGCTCCTAACAAAGTGGCCAGGATAGCCGGAATCCGATAGGCCCAATCGTAAAGACCGAAAATTTTAAAAGAAATGGCCGCCAGCCAGTAGTGCATATGAGGTTTATCCAGGTATTCCTCCGGACCTTTAAACAAATTTATAAAGTCGTTCTCCTGTACCATTCTCATTGCCATTACAGCAAACTGAGCGGAATCATATTCAAAAAGTGTTACAAACATTCCCGCCAGATATACCAGGACAATAAGTAAGAGAAAAAACCAATACTTCGTATTTGAGATCATATACGATATTTGTGAATTGCAAAGATATATAACTTTGCAAATAGCCACCCAAAGAGTACTCCTACGGCCATTCCTGTTATAATATCCAATGGAAAATGAACTCCGATGTATATTCTGCTGTAGGAAACAAAAGCGGCCCAAATAATTAAAAATATACCAACATATTTATAGGTAGAGCTAAAAAGAAAAGTAAAGAATAATGCCAGTCCAGTAGAATTGGCGGCATGTGCAGAAAAATAGCCGAATTTTCCACCGCAATGGTCTTTTACCAGACGCATCAAATGGCTTATTTCCGGATCATAGCATGGACGTAAACGTTGAACACCATATTTAAAAAAATTGGACAATTGATCCGTAACTGTAATCATTAAAACCACGCTGATAACCAGAAAAATCATCTTTTTAGCCCCATATTGCTTATATGAAAGTATTAGTAATAAAAAATACAAAGGAATCGCGCTCCACTTATTGGTAAGAAACATCCAGAAACCATCCCATTCAGAACTTCCCAGTTTATTGAGAAAAAGGAATACTTCCTTGTCGAGATGCACTAGTTCTTCCAGCATTTTAATCCTCGTATCTTGCTATTTCCCTGTCGTAAAAGACAGTGGCAGCTTCAATTAAACTTTCCGCTTCGGAAGACAATTCTTTTTCATCTTCGGCAGTGAAATCTTCGAGCCATTCCACCTCATCATTTTCGAGGTTTAATATAAACCTCGGATATTCTGTGTGTACAATAAAGATAGCAGTTGGGTAATCGGTATTATCACCAAGTAAAAATTTAGGAAATTGCATAATTCAATTCATTTTTTTTTGTCGGGTAATGAAAATTACCAATGAACTGTATAAGTACAGATATATGAAAAACTCTTAAGAACTTATGAGTTGCTTGGTCAATTTGTTAAATCGAATATACAACATAATTGCAGATGCTGTTAAGCCTGCCAGTAATCCTATCCATATTCCTATACTTTTCAATTCTGTGTGCAAACCCAGGTAATAACATATCGGAAAGCCTATCAACCAATAAGCAATAAAAGTAATAAAGGTTGGAATTTTTACATCCTGTAGACCTCGTAAAGCACCAAGTATAACCACCTGAAGACCATCTGAAATCTGAAAAAAAGCTGCGACCAGAAGTAATTTTGACGCAAGAAATATTACTTCCATATTATCCATCTGGTTAGCTGGATCGTTAACATCCAGATAAATAGTTGGAAACCAATGTCTTCCCAGAAGGAAAAATAATGCAAAGATAACTTCCAAAATAAATGTGAGGAGAAAAATGGATTGAGATATTCGTCTTAATTCCTTGAAATTCTTGAGCCCCTTCTGATTGCCAACACGTATCATTGCTGCAACTCCAAGCCCCATTCCAAACATGAATGTCATACTGCTGAGATTTAAGGCTATCTGATTAGCAGCTTGTGGATTTTTACCTAGTACCCCACTAAGCCATATGGCTGCCGTGAATATAGCCACCTCAAAAAACATCTGCAAAGCAGATGGAAATCCAAGATGAATGATTTTGCGCATTACCCTTTTTTCAATCTTCTTGAAATTAAATCCGGTGACATAATCATGAAATTTTTTCTTTTTTTCCAACAAATACCACAGCATAATCAGCATAATTATTCGTGAAGCTAGAGTCCCTATGGCAGCACCAATAATTCCGAGCTTTGGAAAACCAAATGCGCCAAAAATTAATAAATAATTAAGTACGATATTGACCACATTAGCCACGATAGTGGCATACATTGGATATTTGGTTTGAGACAAACCTTCCGAAAATTGTTTATAAGCCTGAAACATAACCAGAGGCACCAATGAAAAGGCTACCAGATCCAAATAGGGTATAGATAACTCTACCACCTCAGGGGGTTGGTCCATTAAATACATCAATGGCTTTCCTAATTGAATTAATCCGAAAAGTGATAATCCCAGTAAAGTACAGAGCACTAACCCGTGTTTTAATGCACTTTTGGCTCCAGCTTTGTTTCCGGCGCCATCAGCCTCAGCAACTAATGGTGTAATTGCCGTTGAAAAACCTATCCCCAATGACATTGCTATAAAGACAAAACTATTTCCCAAAGATACAGCTGCCAATTCTGCGGTTCCCAATTGCCCCACCATAATATTATCGGCAAAGGCCACAAAGGTATGGCCCAGCATTCCTAATATAACAGGTACGGCTAGCCTTATATTATATCTGAATTCTTTGGTATACTGTTGCAACAAAACTGGCTGTTTTTTAAAGCAGCAAAGATAGGATTTAGGATTGGTTTAATCAGATAATTGCAGACCCTCTGATCTCCCTGTTTCAAGAGTAATTGGCTAAAAACATGATAGGTGGAAATTTTTACGATGTCGCTCTTAGCTTAGCTTATCTTTTCTTAGCCTCCTCCCAATATACATCCATCTCAGCAAGTGACATTTCCTTGAGTGTTCTATTGTGTTCTTTAGCTTTACCTTCCAAATATTGAAAGCGTTTAATAAATTTCTTATTAGTTCGTTCCAGGGCATTTTCGGGGTTAATATCCAAAAATCTGGCATAATTCACTATAGAGAAAAGTACATCACCAAATTCAGCTTCTAATTTATCCCTATTCCCTGAATTCTCCTCTTCCTGCAATTCTGACAATTCTTCTTTAACCTTTTCAAATACTTGCTCCGGGCGTTCCCAATCAAATCCAACACCAGCAACTTTTTCCTGAATTCTATTGGCTTTGACTAATGCAGGAAGACTATTGGGAACCCCCTCAAGAACACTTTTTTTACCTTCTTTTAGTTTAATATTTTCCCAATTCCTTTTTACATCCTCTTCATTTGTAACAGACACATCTCCATAAATATGTGGGTGTCGGTTAATGAGTTTATCGCTTATGGAATTAGCAACATCGGCAATATCAAAACTATTAGTTTCGGATCCTATTCTTGCATAAAAAACAATATGTAACAAAAGATCTCCCAGCTCATTTTTTACTTCCTTAAGATCATTTTCCAGGATTGCATCACCTAATTCATAAGTTTCTTCAATGGTAAGGTGTCGCAGTGTTTGCAGTGTCTGTTTTTTATCCCATGGACATAACTCCCGGAGCTCATCCATAATAGTCAGTAAGCGATCAAAGGCCCTAAGTTGTAATTCTCTTTTATTCATAGAACGAGCATTTGGGTAAAAATACAAATACCATTGATAAAGGAGTATGGAAAATTTAGACTATTTTAGAAGAATACAACTACCTTAAACAAAACTAGAACATCATGCAAAGCAGAAGAGATTTTTTAGTGCGATCTACAGCTTTTACAGTAGGCTCATTACTTCTCCCTTCCCGTACTTTTGCACAAATTGAAACACAACATTTTGGAGTTCAATTATATTCATTTCGCAATGAAATGGCTGAGGATGCAATTGGTACATTAAAACAAATTGCTTCTCTTGGTTTTAAAGAGATTGAAACAGCAAGAAGTGATAAAGGTCACTACTACGGTCTCAGCCCTGCAGAGATGAAATCTGTTTGTGATGACCTTGATATGAACCTGAAGAGCGGACATGTACATTTAGATGAAATGTGGCAGCAAACCACAGAAGAAGCAGTAGAATCGGGGCAGGAGTATCTTATTTGCTCTTCAATGCCCAGTGAAGGACAAAATGTAGACAATTATAAAAAGGTGGCTGAAGAATTTAATAAGGCCGGTGAAACATGTAAAAAATTAAATCTTAAATTCGGCTATCACAATCATGAATATGAATTTGAAACTGAAAATAACCAAGTTCTTTATGATGTACTCCTCTCAAATACAGAAGAAGATCTTGTTCATATGGAGTTAGATCTCGGATGGGTAATTGTGGCGGGCAAGGACCCATTGGACTATTTTAAGCAATATCCGGGAAGATTTCCCTTATGGCACCTTAAGGATATGGACATGAATAAAAAAGAAAGTACAGAATTTGGCAAAGGTGGCCTTGATATTCCCGCAATGATGACTCATAAAAAAGCTTCGGGCGTCAAACACATCTTCATAGAACAGGAAGAATATACTAACAACCCTTTTGAAAGCATGAAACATAACATGGCTTATTTAAATAAACTTTCATAGAACTTTTTTCATAAGGCAAATTAATTTAACATGTCTACATTATTAGATCCTTATTTACTATCCTCAGATAAAATAAAATATCCTCCAGCGACTTTTAAAGAAAGTTTTAAATTTCTCGTACCAACCTTTATACTTTTACTTTTCATAATTGCTTCGGGAGAATTAATAGTGATAAACACTTTAGTTGCAGAGCCCGTATTTATTACATTTTGGCTCATTATTGTTAGCTGTAATGTAAAAGTATCGGTCCAACCAGAATTTGGAAAACATACAATCCTGACCGGGGAAACTGCTATACAGGCATTTAATATACCTCCGGGTCCTGCTTATGGCAAAGCCAGTTCGACTGTTTGGATGGTATTGGCTGTAATGATCATAAAACTGTTGCAAGTTGGCGGCATTGTAGGGGGTATAGCTATAATATTAAACATAGCCATTCCGTGAAAAAATTTCTAATTCTGCAATTACGGCCCGAAACCGAAGCCTCCGATAGTGAGTTTGAAGCCATTTTGCGGGTTGGAGGATTGTCACATGAAGAAGTCGATCGTGTTAGGGTTGAACAAGGTAACATACAAGATATTAATATAGATAACTACTCCGCAATAATTGCCGGGGGCAGTCCATTTGATGTGAGTATTCCGGAAGAAAAAAAAAGTATTGTCCAAAAAAGTGTTGAAGAATTTTTTAATACACTTTTTGATAAAGTGATTCCTCAGGATTTTCCATTTCTTGGAGCCTGTTCAGGGAATGGGCTTTTGGGCAGATATTGCGGAGCAACTATTTCCAACAACTATGCAGAAACCCTTGGAAGTGTCGATGTATGGGTAACAGACGAAGGGGGTAAAGATCCGCTATTAAAAGGCCTTCCTAAGAAATTTTCCGCAATGGTAGGGCATAAAGAAGCTTGCGATACTGTTCCTCCCGGCTCCGTTCTCCTGGTTTCTTCAGATCAATGTCCGGTCCAGATGTTTCGGGTAAAAAAGAATATATATGCAACCCAGTTTCATCCGGAAGCCGATGCAGATGAATTTATATTGCGTGTCAGAGTTTATAAATATGCAGGTTACTTCCGGCCTGAAGAAGCAGAAAATCTAATCAAGGCTATACGGAAATCGAATACTCCGATTCCCAAAATAATACTAAGTCGCTTTGTTGACATATACAGATCCTAAAAATAAAATTAGTTCAGTACCTGTTTCTTTGCTTTTTTTAAGTAAATTAAGCCTACACTATTTCTAGTTGGCATGGCTTCTCAATCATTAAAAATTAACAACAAAACGTATGATGTAGATCTTAATGAAGATACTTCATTGCTGTGGGTACTAAGGGAACATCTTGGACTGACAGGTACAAAATACGGTTGCGGAATTGCATTGTGTGGTTCTTGTACAATTCATGTGGATGACAAACCAATGAGGGCATGTTCACTAACCCTTAGTGCCTTAAACAAAGATCAAAAAATTACGACAATAGAAGGCTTGTCCGAGAATGGTGATCACCCGATTCAACAAGCCTGGGTAGAGGCACAAGCTCCGCAATGCGGCTATTGCCAATCAGGCCAGATAATGCAGGCAGTGACATTGCTAGCCGAAAACCCGAATCCAACAAGGGAAGAGATAAAAGCATATATGAATGGAAATTTATGTCGTTGTGGCACATATTTGCGTATTGTAAAAGCTATTGAAATAGCGGCAAAAAAAACATCAGTAAAAACTTAAATCATTTTCAAGGTATAAATCTATTGTGTAACTAATGAATAAGGTAGTTAGTAGAAGAGAGTTTCTAAAAACCTCAGGAGGGGTTGCTTTATTTATTGGCATTTCCGGTCTTCTGCCTCAAATGATCGCTTGCAAAAACAACAAAGAGGTACAAAAACTTTTAAAAAAACATCAGCTAACAGCTTGGGTGAAATTAGCCGAAGACGGTCAGATTACTATTTATAACCCGGCAGCAGAAATGGGCCAGGGATCCATGACCTCATTACCTGCAATCTTTGCTGAAGAAATAGATGCAGATTGGTCTAAGGTCTCTGTTGAGTTTTCTCCTCAGGAATCTGAGATTTATGGCTCGGATAAATGGAGCCCAAATAATAAAGTAATGTTAAGCGCTGGCAGTAGGGTAACCTATGGTTACTATTCCATAATGAGACAGGCTGGAGCTCAGGCTCGTTATATTTTGATGCATAGCATTGCCGAGCACTGGAAAGTACCTATGAAGGAGCTTAGTACGGCAAATGGTGAAGTAATTAACAGGCGGGATAATAAAAAAATTGGGTATGGCGAGATTATTCCCTATTTGATTATGCCTGACAAGCTACCCGAATTCTCGGAATCAGAGTTAAAAGATCCTAAAAACTATCGGTTTATAGGGCTAGACCGGCCACGAGTAGATATTCCCGCAAAAGTAAAGGGAACCACCCAGTTTGCCATTGATATTCAATTACCTGAAATGCTCTATGGGGTGTTGGAGCGCGGTAATCTCCATGGAGCAAGGCCAAACCTAAATAATGAATCTGAAATCCTGGCCTTAAGTGGGGTGTTAAAACTAGTCCCTTTTGATTATGCCATTGGCATAATTGCAGAATCTTTAGACCAGGCTCTAGCTGCCAAAAAATTGTTAAATATTTCTTGGAGTGATGCTCCTGCAAGCGGTTTCAATTCTCAGGATTGTTATAAAAAATATGAAAAAATAGCCTCAGAGAAATCAGCAGGTAAAGTGATTACAAATGAAGGGAATATTAATAGTGCCATTAAATCAGCTGGAAAAACCTTTAGCGTTGATTTTAAAAATGATTATGTATATCACGCCCAAATGGAACCTCTTAATGCTGTTGTGCAGGTTGGAACAGATGGAAACTCAGCTGAGGTTTGGGTTGGAAGTCAGCAAGGATTCGATTCTAAACTTGGAGTTCCCGGCTACCTCGGGATTCCGGCTGAAAATGTGAAAATTAATCTGCAGTATTTGGGGGGTGGTTTCGGCAGAAGGAGTATGACAGATTTTGTATTGGAAGGAACCGGTTTAGCCAGGGAGGTTGCTCCCAGACCAGTAAAATTAATTTGGACACGTGAGGATGACGTTAGTTATGGTGCCTATAGGCCTTTAACTTTACAACGATTAAAAGCCTCTACAGATGCTCAAGGGAAAATAACAGGTTTTTCACATTGTGTGGTTGGAGATGGTGGTAATTTGGTTGCCAGTGGTATCCGAATTGATTATTATGATATTCCGAATAAATATGCTGAATGGCGGGAAGTTTCTGAAGGTATAAGGCTAAAACACTGGCGTTCAGTGGGCCATGCCCCCAACAAATTTGCGATAGAGTGCATGATCGATGAAATAGCTACTTATTTCAAGAAAGATCCAGCGGATTTTAGAAGGATTTTATTGGCCAAATCACCAAGAGCATTGGCTACTCTAGATAAAGCTATATCAATGTGTGATTGGTATTCAACCATTGCCGATAACCATGCCAAAGGGATTGCTTTTTTAGAACGAAGCGGTACATTAAGTACAGGAATTTGTGAAATCTCTGTGGATAGAAAAACAGGCATAATAAGCGTACATCGTTTTTGGAGTGCTAGTGATGCGGGAATAGTAATACAACCAGATAATGTTAAAGCACAAATGGAAGGTGGTATATTAATGGGTATTAGTAGTGTACTTAAAGAACAGCTGACCATAGTTAACGGACGTGTACAACAGTCCAACTTTAATGATTATGAAATATTGCAAATGTCAGATATTCCTGATAATGTAGAAACTGCTATAATTGAATCGCGTGAGCCACCCCGGGGAGTAGGTGAATCTGGCACACCTTTAGTTGCCTGTGCTATAGCCAACGCCTTCCTCAAATTAACCGGTAAACACCTCAGACATTTACCTTTTACTCCGGAAAGGGTGCTGAACGCCTTAAATACATGATTCTTATTAGGCCGTAAGTCTATTTAAAATGCCGGTTAACCCACCATTTTTATTACCTTTAATATTAGGTTTCAAAAGATTTTTAAAGGAATTTTTAAATACAATAAATGATGGTCTTTCAAATCCGTAATTAAAAATAATTCCTCCTAAGGCAGCCATAATGAAAAGAAGAAAGTTCCTGTTATTATCGCTTTTTGGTTTATTTATAAGTTTAGTTGCCATTTGGTATTATAAATATAAATCTGCAACAGGCAGAGATCTGAGACACCCTTTAGATCTTACAGAAATCTGCGATCGAAGAACTTTAATTAATATTGGAAATACGTATCGAAAGTTAACCGATGAGAATAATAAAAAATATTTGGAAGAACTGTTATATGAAAATGCAGGAATGAGCGACAACGTAATAAAAAAGCTTTTGAAAACGAAAGTGACAGAAGACTTTGACAATGGTAATACAATTCTTATTGATGGCTGGTTGCTTTCAATCACAGAAGTGAGGCAATGTGCCCTATTATCAATCGCCGAAGAAAAATAGGATTTATGCATGTAGACGCAAGAGAACTTGATAACAACACACTAATTGAAGGAGATCTTTGTATTGTTGGTGCCGGTGCGGCAGGTATAAGTATGGCATTGGACTGGAATAAAAGTGGTAAAAAAGTAATCCTTCTGGAAGGTGGAGGATTTGAATACGACAGTGAAATTCAGGACCTGTATTCCGGAAACTCAACAGGACAAAGGTATTATCCTTTGCGCTCATGCAGGCTGCACTTATTTGGAGGAACAACAGGTCATTGGGGAGGTATGTGCGCCCCTTTGGATCCCATAGATTATAAAATAAGAAGTTGGGTACCCGATAGTGGTTGGCCAATTACCCCGGTCGATCTTGTGCCCTTTTACACTAAAGCCCAAAAGTTATTTGAATTAGATTCTTATAATTATGGTTTGCAATATTGGCAGGAAAAGTACCCGGGCCTCACTCCTTTTCCACTGGACAAAGATGTTATCTGGTCAAAGATGTGGCAATTTAGCCCGCCTACCCGATTTGGTAAGACCTATAAAGAAACCATTGTTAAATCACCGAATATACATCTGTACACTTATGCCAATCTCACAAATATTATCGCAAATGATGAAGTTAATGGCATAAAGCAGCTCATAGTTAAAAATCATGGAGGAAAAATCCACAACGTAAGAGCTAAAAATTTTGTCTTAGCATGTGGTGCTATACAAAATGCAAGGATGCTACTGGCATCAAGAAGACAGGCCAAAAATGGTATAGGCAATGACAAGGATGTTGTTGGGCGTTATTTTATGGAACATCTGGAAGTTAAGTCCGCCGAATTATGGCTCAAAAAACAATTTTCAACCGAGTTATACACTTTTGATTACAGCACACGTAAGCCAAGGGCAGAATTAGCTCTGACCGAAGGTATTCAAGAGAAAACTAGAATTCTAAACGGTTCTGCCTCTCTAACACCACTAGCAATAGCAAAACAGCAAACGCCTCTCATAGATGTCTGGAGTAATGAAGATCCAAGGATATCCTTCGATAAATTAGTAGCAAATTTCAGAAAATCCAGAGAGAAAAACTATACTGGGAAGGATGAGAACAATAATAGGGCTTATGAATTATTCACACGCATGGAACAGGCTCCGAATCCTAATTCCAGAATAATACTTTCCGATGAAAAAGATGCCCTGGATGTGCCAAGGCCTCAATTGCATTGGGAATTAACCGAGCTGGACAAATACAGTATCAGAAAAATGTACCACATTCTTGGTGAACAAATTGGAAAGGCTGGCTTTGGAAGGATAAAATTAGAAAAATTCCTATGGGATGAATACGACAACTCAATGCCAGAAAAGTTAGGTGGAGGTTGGCATCATATGGGTACTACACGAATGAGCAGAGATCGCAATAAAGGAGTGGTAGATGTAAATTGTAAAGTTCATGGTATTTCTAACCTTTTTATTGCTGGTTCTGGTTGCTTTAGTACGGCCGGTGCACCAAATCCAACTCTGACACTGGTTGCATTGTCTTTAAGATTGTCAGATTATTTAAAAACAAGCTAAGAATTAATAATTGGCTTATCAATATCGTAAATTAGTTTAAAAAGGTAAACCCATGCCAACGGGTAGAAAATTTATCACTGAAAATCCGAGTAAATCGTCCCGATATGTCTTGTCTGTTCTTGCCCCTTTTATCTCAGCTTATTTGATATTCTTTGTAGAATTAGACCCTGATAATCCGGCTATTACTAATACTCTGGCGGTAGCAATCTTAATGGCGCTTTGGTGGATAACGGAGCTTATTCCCCTCGCCATCACCTCGCTCCTTCCTATTGTACTTTTTCCTGCACTTGGAATCATGAATGGCCGGGAAGTTTCAGCTACTTATTTTAATCACGTCATATTTCTATTCATTGGAGGCTTTTTGGTTGCCCTTGCCATCCAAAAGTGGGGGTTACACAAACGAATTGCATTAAAAATTCTTCGTATTGTTGGTAGTAGTCCGGGCAGAATACTATTGGGGTTTATGTTTGCCACTGCTTTCCTCTCCATGTGGATATCAAATACAGCAACAGCAATGCTTATGGTACCAATACTCTTGTCTATAATTACTAAGTTGGAGGAGATAAATGGTAAAGCATTGGTAAAGCACTTTGCTGTAGGCCTTTTACTTTGCATTGCTTACAGCGCTTCTATAGGAGGAATTGCAACTCTTGTGGGTACACCACCTAACCTTTCATTCGCTCGTATCTTCTATATTTACTTTCCTAATGCTCCTGAGATTTCCTTTGCAACCTGGTTTTTTTATGCCTTTCCAATATCACTCGTTTTATTTGCTGTTTTATATTGGTACTTATACCTCATTTTTGTCAAGAGAAAAAAGTCCTGGAAAAGTTTGAGCAAAAATGAGATTCTTCTGGATTATGTAAAACTTGGCAGGAAAAACTTTGAAGAAAAAGTATTGATAATTGCTTTTGCCTCCCTAGCGTTGCTCTGGTTTTTCAGGGCGGATATAATTGTAGGTGGATTTAAAATTCCGGGATGGTCAAACTTATTCAATTATCCACAATTTTTTAATGACGGGACAGTGGCCATTTTTGTTGCGGTGATCCTATTTATGATTCCATCTAAAACACAACCAGGGACTTTCCTCATGGATTGGAAAGCGGCAGAAGAGATTCCATGGGAAATAATATTACTGTTTGGCGGTGGTTTTGCCCTGGCTAGCGGATTTAAAGAATCTGGTTTATCCCTGTGGTTTGGACATCAGTTAGAATGGTTAGGAGGCATGCATCCTCTGATTCTAATTCTTTGCATAAGTTTCCTTGTAACTTTTATGACCGAAATTACTTCAAATACAGCAACTGTAGAAACCTTATTACCCATTCTTGCCGGCCTGGCAGTTAGCATAGAAACTAACCCCCTTCTCTTTATGCTTCCGGCCACAATTGCAGGTTCCCTCGCGTTTATGTTACCAGTAGCTACCCCTCCCAATGCCATAGTTTTTGGCAGCAATCGTATTTCTGTAATTCAGATGGCTAAAACGGGCTTTTTCTTAAATATTATAGGAATAATCCTGGTATCTGTGATAACTTACTATTTCGGTACCTTTATTTTTGATATTGTGGAAGGCGTTTTCCCTGAATGGGCAAAGATCGACTAATAGGAATTTCGTATCTTGATAAGCATTCAAAATGAAAAATACTTTTCTTTCTTTAGTTTTTTATCTCAGAATCAGCTAATAGGCATTTAGTGAAAACAGCACGCTTTTGCAGATGATAAATTTTTGTTCGAGGAAAAAAGACAATTTCAAATAACAATGTAGAAAAAAGATATTCCCAATGTTTACAGAATGCTTAATTTCATATATAGCGACACCTATTGGAGTGGGGTACTGCCAGAAGCATTAGAATTGGTCTGGGATACATTTCATCAATATTGATATGAAAGAATATGAAAATTAAAACTACTCTTATGGCCTTATTTTTTATTACGGTTATGAACGCCCAGGAAAAGTTCGCTCAGGACCTGCCCTATTTTCAGATTCCGGACTTTCCGGATAGTTATACAGCAGGAACTGTGGTTGCCCGAATGATAGATGGTTTGGGATTTAGGTATTATTGGGCAACTGAAGGACTGCGGGCCGAAGACCTGGCCTATAAGCCTTCGGCAAGCAATAGAACTATTAATGAAACCTTAAATCACCTATATAACCTATCGCGAGTTGTTTACAACTCTGCTGCAAAGGAAATAAATGATAGAACGAAAGCCAGGGAAGAAGCACTTTCTTTCCAGGAGAAAAGAAAGCGCACTTTGTTCAATTTTAAAAAAGCCAGTGAAATTTTTATTAAAGTTAGAGACCTAAATGAACATATGGTGATCTATAAATCCAAATCAGGTACATTTGAATACCCGTTCTGGAATCTGATAAACGGGCCCATTGAGGATGCTATTTGGCATAGCGGGCAGATAGTGGTTTTGCGAAGGGCATCGGGTAACCCAATAGATCCAAATGTTAATGTTTTTAAGGGCATCAGAAGGTCAGATTAAATATGGAATTACTGAGTAATGGATTTTTTAATTATTTTACTAACTAGCTGAAAATATTTACACTATAATGGGACTATTAATTCATGAGGAAAGAGTGCAAGGTCTGGTACTAAGTGATTCTCTATATCGCCATTAGGCTTTTTGTGAAATGTGGAAAACTGTAAAATAACTTGACGATAACATCTTTATTATTATCTACTCAATTGAACACTTTAAATAACAAACAAATGAAAAAAATTCTTCTTCCAATTATTGCGATTTTATTACTCAGTTTTAGTCTCTCAAGTTCTAAACTTACGGACCAAGAGAGGGTAAAAGGAGCTCTTGAATTGACTAAAACACAAGCACATATGCTGGAAACTCTTAACGGACTAAGTGAGGAACAGTTAAATTTCAAAAGTAGTCCTGAATCATGGTCCATTGCCGAATGTGTTGAGCATCTGGCCATTTCCGAAAATGCTTTTGATCAAATGCTTCAGGAATCCTTAAAAACACCAGCCGATCCATCTAAGCGTGCCGACGTAAAAATGACAGATAAAGAGCTTATGGCTATGATTAGAAACCGCGATACCAAAGTAAAAACCTCAGAACCTTTTGAGCCATCAGGGAAGTTTGGATCCTATGAAGAAAGCCTGAAAACTTTTCAATCAAAAAGAGTAGAACATATAGTCTATATGGAAACTACGGAAGATGATCTGAGAAATCATTACGCCCAATTGCCTTTTGGCACCGTTGATGCCTTTCAAATACTTATATTCATGTCTGGCCATACCGAACGACATGTAAAGCAAATGCAAGAAGTTAAGGCAGATAATAACTTTCCTAAAGAATAGTTTTTTCGCTAGATAATAGGGATAATTACTATGCCCTTTTTCTATTTTATTAGAAGAGGGCATATCCTTTTAATAGCTATTGCTTATTTTTAAAGCAATGACATTTTTGACTTTCATAATCTTTACAGGGTTTGTTGCCCTGTATGCCACCTGGAAGCTTCGCCGGGATAAATTAAACACGAAAGACGGTTATTTTCTGGGAGGAAGATCCCTTACAGGAGTGGTCATAGCCGGATCATTGCTTTTGACCAATATTTCCACTGAGCATCTTGTTGGAATGAATGGTTCAGCCTATAAAAATGGGGCCATCATAATAGCATGGGAGGTTACCTCTGCATTGGCGCTAGTAATTGCGGCTTTATATTTTGCTCCTCGATATTTAAAAATGGGCCTTACAACCATTCCCGAATTTTTGGAAAAACGATTTGATGGCCTTACAAGAACTCTGGTAGCACTATTGCTTATTATATCCTTTGTTGCCACTCTGTTACCAATAGTATTATATACCGGAGCATTAAATATAGAAGCCATATTTGAAATCTCAGAACTTCTGAATGTAAGTCAGAAAGAAGGAATTTGGATAACTATACTAATCGTTGGAGGTATAGGCGCTCTTTATGCCATATTTGGCGGACTTAAAATGGTCGCATATACAGACACCATAAACGGATTTGGACTCCTTGTAGCCGGTTTGCTTGTTCCTATTTTGGCACTTTGGAGTATTGGAGATGGAAATTTGGCAGATGGAATAAGCAAGGTTTTTGAGAAAAACCCGGGGAAATTTAATGTAATAAGCCAAGAAAGGGGTGTTGGGCCAGGATCAAGGTCAGCTATAATACCCTTTGAAGTAATCTTCACAGGTTTAATGATTAACCAGATCTATTTCTGGACCATGCACCAGTCAATTATCCAAAGAGTACTCGGTGCTGTAAGTCTTAAGGAAGCCCAAAAAGGTTTACTGTTTACCGGGCTTTTGAAAATACTGGTCCCATTGGTAATAGTCCTTCCCGGCCTTATTGGGTTCTATTATTTTGGAGAAGAATTTTATGATAACCCTGACAGCGTTTACCCTAATCTGGTAAAAATGGTTTTACCAGCCTGGTTAACCGGTTTCTTTGTTGCCGTTATGATGGGGGCTATACTCACTACTTTCAATAGTGCTTTAAATAGTGCAGCTACAGTTTTTAGTCTTGGTATTTATAAACGATATATCCAAAAAAATGCAGGGGAAAGAAGACTTGTGCGTATTGGCAAATGGACCTCCGCTATACTCGCTCTCTTTGCAATTGGAATAGCACCTTTTGTTGCCAATGCACCCGAAGGTCTTTATCAACTATTACAGCAACTTAACGGTATATTCTTCATCCCGATTGCGAGTGTAATTATTGCAGGTTTTTTATTGCCAAATGTTTCGGCTGCAGGAGCGAAAGCCGGTTTGTGCTTTGGCCTTTTATTCTATATTATATGCTACTTTATTCTGGAAGTCAATCTGCATTTTGTTCATATTTGGGGAATTGAATTTGTACTAAATATTGGCGTTATGCTTTTAATTTCCCGTTTTTTTCCAAATAATGAAACTTTTATTATTAAAGATGCCGGAATATTAAACATTCAACCGTGGAAGTTTGCCAGACCATTTAGCCTGTTTTTGATAGTATTCACGATTATTTTGTACCTTTTACTTGGAAATGTGTAGTATGGAAAAAGTATTTAGAAATTATAATAATATAGACGTAAATGCCGCAGTGCGAGACCATTATCGCAAAATGCGTGAAAGGCAAACTTTTGAATATGTTCAAGAGATGCAAAGGAAGTATTTGACATTTAATAAACCTATGGATCTCTGGGACGCAATGAATCATTTAAACGACCTTATTGACGTAAGCGATCCCGATCTGGATCTGCCTAATGTACAGCACCTCATTCAAAGTGCTGAGGCAATCAGAATAGATAACAGACCAGACTGGATGCAATTGGTTGGCCTGATACACGATTTAGGGAAAGTGATGTTTCTTTGGGGGAGCGATGAAGACGGCACTAGTCAGAATGAACAATGGGGAATGGTTGGTGATGTTTTTGTGGTTGGTTGTGCGTTGCCGGAATCTTGTGTATACCCTGAATTCAATCAACTTAATCCGGATATGAAAGATTCCAGATATAATTCTGAACTAGGAATATATAAGAAACACTGTGGTCTGGATAATCTTACTCTTGCATGGGGACATGATGAATATCTATTTCAGGTATTACAACACCATAAAGGAAACCTAATCCCGGAAGCTGGGATGGCCATGATAAGGTATCATTCCTTTTACCCATGGCATAGCGGAGGAAGTTATACCCCTCTACTTTGCGATAAAGACAAAGAATATTTAGATTGGATAAGGGATTTCAATAAATATGATCTCTATACCAAGTGCAATAAGACTTATGATCTGGAAGAGATTAAAGATTACTATTTACCTATAGCTGAAAAATACCTAGGAAAAGGTCCAATCTATTGGTAGTTAAAGAACTGAAAAAGGACGTCTCAAAAAAGCCAAATCTAATACCATAAAATACATGGATTTATGAAATAACCGGTGTTATTTATGACCGTATTAATTTTAAAGGTAAAAGCATTGGCAAGGTCTAAACAGAGAGCATGAATTAGACGCATTTCTGCACCCACATTGTTTGTTTAAAGGAAATTAAACCGTTAGCATTCTTCAATAAAATTTATGATATATTAACAATTTAAGATGATCAAAATCATTAACTTATAGTAAAATGGGTTGTATTTTTGCAACCAATTGATATAATAAAATCTACAACATGAAACATAACATATTCCGTAAAACCAATAATTTTCTTTTATCAACATTGGCTGGAATTACGTTGTTAACAGCAATGCCACCTGCGCTCCATGCATCTACATTCTTCCAGGTAGACGCTCAGGAGGTAACATCATTCAACCAATTCAAAGGAGAGGTAGTTGACGGTCACAATAACAAGCCCCTCGTATTTGCTACAATAGCCTTGGAAGGAAGTAATATTAGTACCATAACCAATACTGAAGGTAAATTTTTACTAAAAATTCCAATAAGTGTTAAGCAAGGAAATATTAATGTCTCTTATTTAGGTTATAAAACTGCCACAATTCCTTTAGAGCAATTAAAGGAAAATAAAAACAAGATTGTCCTGATGGTCTTAATAACTAAATTAGATGAGGTAAATGTAGTTATTCCTAAAAGTGCCCGTGCCCTGGTTAGGGAAACACTGCGAAAAAAAGGAGAGAATTACTTTGGGGACCCGACACTTATGACCGCATTTTACAGGGAAACTATCAAAAAAAGAAAGAAAAATGTTTCACTTTCAGAGGCCGTGGTAAACATATATAAATCTCCCTATTCCTCTGGTAAAAGAGATGCCGTACAGTTATTTAAAGCTAGGAAGAGCACGGATTATAGCAAACTAGATACCCTGACGCTTAAACTACAGGGAGGTCCGTTTAATGCACTTTATGTAGATATGATGAAGTACCCGGAATATATCTTTAATGAGGTTTCTTTGGAGGATTATGATTTTAGTTTCGAAAGATCTACAAGGATTAATGACCAATTGATTTATGTAATAAGTTTTAAACAACGCCCTGAAATAATTGATCCTCTTTATAAAGGTAAATTATTTATTGACGCAGAAGACAAGATACTTACCAGTGCTATTTATTCTTTACATATTACAGATAAAGAAAAAGCAAGTAAAATGTTTGTTAGGAAAAAACCTCGCAATGCTAAAGTACACCCAACAGATATCGCCTATAGGGTAGATTATAGGGAAAAAGATGGTAAATGGTATTATGGATATAGCAATGTGCTTTTAGAGTTTAAAATCAACTGGGATAAAAAGCTTTTTAATTCCGTTTATAGTATGAGCGCAGAAATGGCGGTAACCGATTGGGAACAAAATGTTGATGGTGAAGTTCCTAAAGTTAAGGATAGATTAAAAACCTCTATGATTCTGAGTGAGGCGGCAATTGGTTTTTCGGATCCGGATTTCTGGGGAGCTTACAATATCATAGAGCCTGAGAAATCTATTGAATCTGCTATCAAGAAAATACAGAAGCAATTAAAAAAATCTAAGCCTGACAGTGGGGAATCTGCTCCTTAGTGTTGGTTTAAGATCCTTAGTGTTGGTTTAAGAATTAATCTTTATCTGCCTCTTCTGGGGCCGATTTGTATTCATGTTACTTACTAAATAGCTCTAATGGCAAAGAATTGCTGACTTGATAGTTATGAACAATTGTTTATAAAGCAAGTTCATAAACTGTTGATTGTTAAATTCTTATATAATTTGATTTTTGCTCAAAAATGTTCTATATTTATTTCGTGGTTTAAGGGAGTTACCTGTCTAGGGTAAATCATTAAAACCACTATAGAGTTGACGTTCTGTATATTATTGTTTAGTCTTAAAATTAAAGTAGGGTAATTTATTACCAGATTTTAACAAGAGATGAGCGTAACGAAGGAGAGCTGTAGTTTTCCAGAGGTATGTGGGTTTATTTACGTTAAATTTAGAACTTAGGTTTTATGTTTAAGATAAATGAAGTAAAACGATGAGAAGAAGCCTTCATGTGTTGCTTGGTTGAAAAATTAAGAACAAAGAAAGTTTCAAACGTTGATTTGGTTAGTCAAATGCAATCAATGGTTGCAGTACTGTACTCCGGTACAGAACAAAAAGTTTGCTAACTATTTCTAAAAAGCCATGTCAATGTACTTGTACAATGATATGGCTTTTGTCTTTTATAATTTTCCCCTTACCTTTCTTTCACTTGATAAGCTACATTAACTTAAACTAAAGTTTAAAAAACGGTGGTTTTATGACCTGTTAAAATTGTATATTTGCTGCGCTTTAAACAAATTCACTTTAATTTATGCCCAGAATAATATACACTAAAACCGACGAGGCACCGGCTTTGGCAACCCAATCATTTTTACCCATAATAAAGGCATTCACTAAAACGGCTGGTGTATCCATCGAAGTAAAGGACATCTCCATGGCGAGTAGGATTTTGGCAACTTTTCCAGATTTTTTAGAGGAGAACCAACAAACTCCTGATGATCTGACTGAATTGGGTAACCTGGCAAAAACCCCTGAAGCAAATATCATTAAACTGCCAAATATAAGTGCGTCAATTCCTCAATTAAAAGAAGCAATTGAAGAGCTTCAAAATAAAGGGTACAAAATACCAGATTATCCTGACGAACCTAAAAATGAAAAGGATTTTGAGATTAAATCCAGATATGACCGTATTAAGGGTAGTGCTGTAAATCCTGTATTACGAGAAGGCAATTCTGATAGGAGAGCTCCGGTACCCATAAAGAATTATGCCAGGAAAAATCCACATTCAATGGGTGCATGGGATACCAATTCAAAGACACATGTTGCCACAATGGAGCATGGTGATTTTAAATCCAATGAAAAATCACTTACAATTGAAAAAGCCACTGATGTTAAAATAGTTTTATCGGCAACTGACGGTTCTTTAAGCGTTTTAAAAGAAAAAATATCCTTGTTGAATGGTGAGATAATTGATGCAACCGTCCTGAGCAAAACCGCACTTCTTGAATTCTTAAAAGAGCAGTTGGCAGATGCGAAGAAAAAAGGAGTCCTATTCTCTGTTCATCTGAAGGCAACTATGATGAAAGTCTCGGATCCAATTATCTTTGGCCATGTAATGGAGGTCTTTTTTGCTGAAGTATTTAACAAGTATGCAGAGCTTTTTGAGGAAATTGGCATCAGCTCAAATGATGGTCTCGAAGTGCTATTCGAAAAATTAAAAAACCTTCCCGAGAATCAAAGAATAGAAATTGAGGAAGACATATTGCAAGCCTTGCAAGATGGTCCTGAACTTGCCATGGTAAATTCCGAAAAAGGAATTACTAACCTCCATGTACCAAGCGACGTCATTATTGATGCATCTATGCCTGCTATGATCCGTACTTCGGGTCAAATGTGGAATACGGAAGGAAAGCTCCAGGACACTAAAGCCATAATCCCTGACAGTAGCTATGCAGGGGTTTATAAAGCTACCATAGATTTTTGCAAAAAGAATGGAGCTTTTGATCCCAGAACTATGGGAACCGTACCTAATGTTGGCCTTATGGCTCAGAAGGCAGAAGAATATGGCTCGCATGACAAAACCTTTGAAATTAAAAAGGATGGTTTTGTAAGTGTTATTGATAATCTCACCGGAGAAGAGCTTTTAAAACATAAAGTTGAAACAGGTGATATATGGAGAATGTGTCAGGTTAAAGATGCCCCAATTCAGGATTGGGTAAAACTTGCTGTATCCAGGGCAAGAGCTTCTGATACTCCTGCTGTATTCTGGTTGGATAGTGAACGGGCTCATGATATGGAACTGATCAAAAAAGTAAACAAATATCTTCCTGAAAATGATACTTCAGGCCTTGATATCAGAGTATTGTCGCCCGTGGAAGCTACAAAGTTTACACTGAATCGGATTATAGAGGGCAAAGATACAATCTCCGTTTCAGGCAATGTCCTGAGAGACTACTTAACTGACCTGTTTCCTATTCTCGAAGTTGGAACCAGTGCAAAAATGCTTTCTATTGTGCCTTTAATGAATGGTGGTGGATTGTTTGAAACCGGAGCCGGCGGTTCTGCACCAAAACATGTGGAGCAATTCCTTGAAGAAGGTCATCTTAGATGGGATTCATTGGGTGAATTTTTAGCGCTTAGTGTATCTCTCGACTTTTATGGAAATAAAAATAAAAATATCAAAGCTTTAGTTTTGGCCAAAGCACTGGATAAAGCAACTGAAGAATTTTTGGATAACGATAAATCGCCATCAAGAAAAGTAGGTGAATTGGATACCCGAGGAAGTCATTTTTATTTAGGCCTATATTGGGCCAGGTTTCTTGCAGATCAAGAAGAAGATAATGAACTTAAAAATACTTTTACAAAACTTGGCAATTCACTTGAAAAAAATTGTCAAAAAATATTGGGAGAATTGATTGATGCACAAGGAACTCCTCAGGATATTGGCGGATATTATAAGCCAGATCCATTGCTGATGAGCAGTGCCATGAGACCAAGTAAAACCTTAAATTCTTTATTAGAACAAGTTTAAGTATACTTATATAGTAATATTTGAAACCCCTGTGAAGATCGCCGTGGTTTCTCTATTTTAAATTACTGTTAACAATGGTTTGATTTTAATCTTAATGCATATTTTAGCGGAAAAATTGCTTTAATGCACCAATCCTTGCGACTATTCTTAATTGCATTCCTTTTTCTAATTTCAAATTCTCTCTTTTCACAACAAAAGTTCACGGTAAGTGGAACAATTACAGAAGCTTCGAGCAATGAAACTTTAATTGGAGTTACTTTACTGGTCCCTGAAATAAATACCGGTGTTACCACAAATGATTATGGTTTTTACTCCTTAACGTTACCTGGAGGAGAATACCAAATCAGAATCAGTTATTTGGGATACCAGGAAATAGTCCAGACTATATCACTTACAAAGGACCTTAGAATAAATTTTGAAATGTTTGAAGAGGTTGAACAATTAGATGAAGTTGTTGTGACGGAAGATGTTGAAAAAGTTAATATTCGCAAACCCCAAATGAGTGTAAATTCCCTTTCTGTGCAAACCATCAAGAAAATTCCGGTCGTTTTGGGTGAGGCAGACGTTATTAAATCGCTTATTCTTTTGCCAGGGGTAACCAGCGCAGGTGAGGCGTCCTCAGGCTATAATGTGCGTGGCGGTGCAGTAGATCAAAATCTCATTCTTCTGGATGAAGCCACTATTTTTAACTCTTCCCATTTGTTTGGCTTTTTCTCTGTTTTTAATCCGGATGCCATAAAGGATGTAAAACTTTTTAAAGGTGGCATTCCATCGAGATATGGAGGACGTGTTTCTTCCGTACTTGAAATATTTCAAAAAGAGGGAAATAGTAAAAAGTTTCATATGACCGGGGGTATAGGCGCGGTATCGAGCAGATTAATGGCAGAAGGACCAATCGTAAAAGACAAGGCCGCCTTTTTAATTGGTGGCAGAGCCTCTTACGCACATCTGTTTCTTCCTCTCTTCGATGTTCCTAATAAAGCTTATTTCTATGATCTTAACACTAAATTAAATTATAAAATAAATGAAAGGAACAATATTTACCTTTCAGGTTATTTTGGGCGAGATGTTTTTAGCATCTCAGATATTTTTGAAAACACCTATGGCAATGGGGTGGTTAACTTTCGCTGGAATCATCTTTTCTCTAATAAATTATTTTCCAACCTCTCTATAATTTACTCAGACTATTATTATGGTTTGGAACTTGATTTCGTTGGATTTATATGGAATTCTGGTATTCAGAATTTTAATATCAAGTATGACCTTAAACATTATCTCAGCGAAAAACTACGACTCAATTACGGAATAAATAATATCTACTACAAATTCAATCCGGGGAAAATCGTCCCAAATAGCCCCGAATCGGGCATAATAGAAGATCAACTTATTGAAAAATATGCCAATGAATTTGCGGCATATATTGATGTAGAACATAATGTGACCGAAGACTTAAGTTTGGAATATGGACTTCGGTTTAGTTATTTTATGAGATTGGGTCAAGATGAATTAAACGTATATGAAAATAATAACCCGGTAATTTTTGAACCAGGCCGTCAGATCTATAAGGGAGCGGACCCCATAGAAACCATAAATCCGGGCAGAGGTGAAACTTTAGCAACATTCGCAAATTTGGAACCACGGATTTCGTTGGCATATACCTTAAACCAGGATAATTCGCTTAAAGCCAGTTATACAAGGTTGGCGCAATATCTTCACTTATTGTCTAATACCAGCTCACCTACTCCTTTGGATGTCTGGGCACCCAGTGGTCCTTTTATTAAACCCCAGCTGCTAGATCAGTATGCACTTGGGTATTTCAGAAACATAAAAAATGGTGATTATTCCTTTGAGACAGAAGTCTTCTATAAAGACATTCAGAATAGAATAGATTATATAGATGGGGCTAACTTAATTGCTAATAACGCTATTGAACAGGTAATTTTAAACGGGATGGCCCGTGCATATGGCCTTGAATTATTATTTAGAAAGAATCAGGGAAAGTTTCAGGGTTGGTTAGCCTACACATTATCGCGCTCAGAACAAAGGACACCGGGCAGATCTAATATGGAAACAGGCATTAATATGGGACAATGGTATAACACTCCATATGATAAAACACATGATATTTCAGTGTATGCAGGTTATACTTTAAATAAAAAATGGACTTTCAACAGTAACTTTATTTTTCAGACAGGACAACCTACCAACTACCCGGTGGGTCAGTTTGGGTTTCAGGGAATCGTTGTTCCCTATTACGGTTTACGCAACCAGGAACGATTGCCAAACTACAACAGACTTGATATATCTGCTACACTCACTCCAAAGAAAAATGAAGGGAGAAACTGGAAGTCGGAATGGGTTTTCAGTATTTACAATGTATATAATCGGATGAACGCAGCATCTATTAATTTCAGGGAAAATCAGGATACCGGTGTCAATGAAGCTGTGCGCACCTCTATTTTCGGGATTGTACCCTCCGTAACTTATAATTTTAAATTTTAATCTGTACTATGAAAAAATACATCTACCTCTTAGTAGTTTTAGTTCTAAACATTGCCTGTGAAGATGTCATAGAAGTGGAAGTTCCCACTGAGGAACCTAGACTTGTAGTTGATGCCTTGATACGGGTCGATATAGATGAGCCATTTATTCCGGTGGAGGTTAAATTATCTTTAAGCAGCAATTTTTTTAATGATAATACCCCCACCTCCGCAGAAAGTGTTATGATTCAATATGATGAGTATGAAGATGGTGTAATCATTAATACATTTTTCTCGAATTTAGCCGAGTTACAACCCGGATCGGGCATTTACAAACCTGATCCTGACTTTTCATCAGATCAAAGAATTCCAACGAGCATCTTAGATAGGAATTTTGTTTTTAACTTATTAATCAGATATGAGGGTCGGCAATATCTTGCGACAACAGAATATGTGCCAGCAGTTCCAATAGATTCTGTAATTCAAGGAGAAGAAATACTTTTCAATGATGATGAAACAGAAATAATAGTAACATATACTGATGATCCTGAGAGGGATAGTTTTTATCTTTTCGATTTTGGTTTTAGCGAATTTCTGGTCACAGAAGATAAATTTTACAAAGGACAGCAATTTAGTTTTTCGTACTTCTATGATCAAATTTTTGAACCTAATACGGAAATAGAGATTGGACTAATGGGGGCGGATCAGACTTTTTTTAACTATATGGATCTCCTGATTGAACAAACCACTAATGATTCAGGTGTTTTTGCCACCCCTGTGGCTACCGTTCGGGGCAATGTGCTTGATATTACCGATTCAGACAATATAGATTTATCAAATAATGTGGGTCAATCCAACGTATTTCCATTAGGGTATTTTGCGATTGTTCAGGAGTACAAAAGCAGTATTACCATAGAGTAAGCCAAATTATTAGAGGTAAATTTATTAGCGGGAACTCATAAATTGATAGATACTTTTTTCAATTAAGGTCGCGGCATTTTGCAGGTTAAAGGCCAGTGGTTTTGATGGATCTCTTATTTCCAATACTTCAAGGAGACCGTTTTCAAGACATATTTCCTTATCCAGCTCGAGGGTGCCACATACAGCCAAGACTGGAATAGAGTGAGCATTGCCAAGTTCCAGAACACCATGAATTAGCTTACCACGAAACGTCTGCTCGTCTATTTTTCCTTCACCGGTTATGATCAAATCAATTTTCTCGTTCTTTAATACGGTGTCCATATCCGCTTGTTGTAGCATAAAATTAATCCCACTAACAAATGTTCCGCTAAGAAAGGTCTTTATTCCATAAGCTGCACCTCCCGCAGCTCCGGAGCCGGGAACCTGGGCATTTTTTTCACCAATTTGTTGCTCCACTACCCTATCTAAATGTTTTAAACCATCATTTAATAGCTCAATATCCTTAGAGCTCGCCCCTTTCTGTTTTGCATATATGAAAGCCGCACCATTAGAACCATATAAAGTATTGTCAACATCATTCACTGCGAAAACTGAAACGCGTTTTAAATCTTTATGAACTCCCGATGTATCTATGGTGTGAATCTTTTCCAAACTTTCTCCGGAAGGAACCAGGATATTTAGGCCTGCATCTAAAAATTTGTAACCTAAGGCCTGTGCTATGCCTATGCCTCCATCGTTGGTAGCACTACCTCCCAGGCCAATATAGATCTTTTTTGCGCCCCGTTCTATAGCATCGCGTATTTGCATACCAGTTCCCAAAGTACTGGTGATCATAGGGTTTCTTTCTCCCTCCTTTAGCAATTCCATACCACTTGCCTTTGCAAGTTCAACAAATGCTTCGTCCTTGTATTTGTTGAATACATAGGCAGCCTTAATTTTCCTGCCTAAAGGATCTACTGTACTACAACTTACTTCCTCCACATCCATGGTATGTCGTATGGCATCGAGAAAACCATCACCTCCATCTGAAGCAATTACGTGATATATATCAATATCTTTTTTAGTTTTTATTATCCCTCTGGTAAGTGCTGCAATAACTTCTATCGCAGTTAAAGAACCTTTAAACTTATCTGGTATCAGTAATACAGTCATTTAGGATAAAATACTTGGGAGAAAATAGCTAAAAATCAAAATTACAAAGAAGAAGCCGATCAAAATAATTACTTCCTTTTTTAAAAAATCGGATTTTTTAGGCAGCCGTGAAACTTCTAAAGTGTCAATATCTTTGCGATTTCCCGTAAAATAGCTTACCAAATAAGCTATGACAACGGCAAGCACAACCCCGGTGAAGTTTAACCAGATCCAAAATATATCAATTCCCAAATCAATATTAAAAATGTTTTGCATGGTCTTGCTAAATACCAGATTAATAGCTACTGCAACTAAAATACCCGTATTCATCCCAATGTAATTTACCTTTTTTGAGAATATTGCTAAAAGGAAAGTTGCTAATACTGGGCCATAAAAAACAGAACCTATAGCATTTATTATTTCTATGACCGCACTTTTACTACCGCCGAAAAGAAAGGAACATCCCATACAGACAATTCCCCAGAAAATAACAGCTCCTTTAGAGATCATCATATATTTTTTCTGGCTCAGTTTCTTTTTTCCCCGGTTAAAAAAATCCTCAACAGTAACTGCAGATAAGGAATTTACGGTAGAACTTAATGAAGACATTGCTGCAGACAGTATACCTACCATTAATAGTCCAATAAACCCATGTGGGAGGTATTTAATGATGAAAATTGGAATCATCAGATCGGGTTTTGTGCCATTGAGCGCGTATTCCTCCGGAAAATATTTTTGAGTCATGGCCCCAATGTCCGCCAAGAAATCCGGGGCAAGCATAACTAATCCTCCAATAAATAATCCCATCATACAATAAAGGAAGACAACAGGGAATCTCAATAAACCATTTGCCAACAATAGTTTCCGTATCGTAGCTTCATCTTTTGCGGAGAGCATGCGTTGCGCCTGGGTCTGATCGCAACCGTAATAGGATACATATAGAAAAAATCCTCCGATTATCATGGGCCAGAATCCATATTCCTCATCCGCACTAAGCCCCCAGTTAAAATTAATTACCTGCAGTCTTTCCTCAGGAAATCCGGTAACCAAACCCCCATGATCCTGCCACAATTGCCAGCCATAAAAAAGACAGGTTAGCAAACCTACAAGTAGGATGATCATTTGGATGGCATCTCCCCATACCACTGCCTTCATACCTCCCTGCCATGAATATATTATAGTGATAACACTGATTATCAAAATAGTATATACGAAATCGATATCTAAAACGGCTTGCAGAATTATGGCAATGGTATAGACCATTACCCCTGTTCCCAGAGCTCTGCTGATTTGAAAAACAATACTCAAAATAAGTCGTGTAGAACTGTCAAATCGGCGTTCAACAAACTCATATATACTTACTACACCTGATCGAAATAATGGAGGTATAATGAAAAGCATTATAAACAACATGGCAAGTGGTACGGCAAACTCAAAGGATAACCACTTTAACCCTCCATTAAGTTTTAGACCTACAAATGCAGGAGCAGAAACAAAACTAATTGCCGATAACTGTGTAGCCATCGTAGAAAGACTGAGTGGGAACCATCCCATGCTTCTACCCCCTAAAAAATAGTCTTTAGAGTCTTTGTTGTTTTTAAAAAAATAGCCCATCCCTAAAAATCCCAGGAGATATATAACTACAATTGCGTAATCTAATCCATTCATTAATGTTTATTTTTAAGAAGGTCGATATAGAGAGCAGCTGACCACGAGAAATTATTGCCACCATACCCGGCATCTAACTGTTGATGAATATCACGTCTGGGATCGAAATATTCATAAAATCCATATTTTTTCAATAAATACAGCGTATCCGATTTGATTTGATCGGCAAGATCTTCCATTCCATAGCGTTTAAACCCACGATAAAGCATCCAATTAAGATTAATCCAGACAGGGCCTCTCCAATACCGTTTAGGATCAAAATTCACACTCTCCGGATCAAAAGAAGCACAAAGCAATAAGCTATTCTTCTTACCTGAAAAACTACCCTCTCTAAAATATCGATTCGCCATTTCAGTTGCTACTTCCTTACTGGGAATACCTGCAAATAAAGGAGTAAACGATGATGATGAAACATATTTCATAGGCCTTCCAGCACGCAGATTGAAATAAATATATGTTTTCAATTCCTGGTCATATAATTTAGTTTGATAGTTTTTTTTAGCCTTTTCATTCCAGTCTTTCAATTGCCTTACTGCATCCGACTTTTTCAGAAGGGTTCCCAACCGTATCATACTTTCATTAGATCTTATGAGCATGGCATTAAACAAAGGGTCCTGAATTAAGAAAGGACATTTTTGCGCTATTAATGCATCATTATACTTCCATTCTTTAAATAACTCAATTAAATGAATGTAATGTTGATATTCCCGATTACTGGGCCTGGTAGAAGCATCAACATGATTAGTATCCCTTCGCTCAAGCTGATACTCCGGTGAATCCAGATCTTTCCAAATATCATCCCAAACAGGGGTATTGTCTGTACCTGCTTCCCAATTATGGCATATATAAACCAGGCCTTCATCCTCAGGGTCTCTACGTCTATAAAAATAGTCGTGGCACATGTACACCTTATCGTAGAGTTCCGAAATAAAATCTAACTCGGTATTTCCGGAAATAGTAAATAATTCTTCGAGTACGAATCCCAGTACAGGGGGTTGTGTTATTCCGGATGTTTTTATTTCAGAAGAATAAGGACTGAGGTTTGCTGCGTGTACCTCCGGCCCGGGAAAATACGTTTCGGACTCGTTATGAAAAATAATATGGGGAAGAAAACCATTGGACCACTGACCGGAGAGTAGATATCTCAATTCAGACTTCGCTTTTTCCATATCTATGTGCGCCCAACCCAAAGCAATGAACCCGGAATCCCAATTCCATTGAAAAGGATATAGTCCTTCACATGGGATAGTAAATCCGTCCTGCCAGTTCTTTTCCAGTACTTTTTTGGCCTGTTCAAGTAATTGTATTTCCATATAATTACACTATTTAAGGAACTAAATATAGGGTAATATTCCTATTTTTGGTAAAATGGAACTAATTAAGGAATGGGTTTGAAAACGAACAAAGAATTAATTATTAAGGGATTAAAATACCTTGCCTATACACTTGTACTTATGTTTACTGCACCTGTTGTATTGTATCAGGCATTCAAAAATACCGAACATTCATTTTACATCCCCGTGCTTATAGCAGGTTGCATTCTGGCCATTGGTGCTATTGCTATGGGTTTTTATAGTATTAAGATACTTTTGGATGGTATTTTTACCAATAACAAATAGTTAATCAATAAAATACCAGGAGTTTTAAATCCAATGAAAATCATTTAGGGATATTTTGCCTTCATATTTCTAAGATGTTATCTTTGCAAACTTAATTACTCATATCAGCATATGATTAAAATAACACTCCCGGACGGGTCAGTTAAAGAGTACGAAAAAGGCATTACTCCTATAGGAGTTGCTAAAAGCATTAGTGAAGGTTTAGCCAGGAATGTGATTTCTGCTACATTCAATGATATCGCAGTGGAAACTGTCACATCGTTAAATGAAGATGGTAAACTTGTCCTTTATACCTGGAGCAATGCAGAAGGTAAAAAAGCATTTTGGCATTCTTCCTCACATATAATAGCCCAGGCCTTAGAGGAGTTATATCCTGGAATTAAACTTACTATTGGTCCGGCTATTGAAAACGGGTTTTATTACGACGTCGATTTTGGGGAGCAATCAATTTCTGAAAAAGATTTTCCGGCTATTGAACAAAAGGCTTTGGAAATTGCCCGCGGAAAACACGACTTTAAAATGCGTTCAGTTTCCAAGAAGGATGCATTACAATTTTATAAAGACCAGAGCAATGAGTACAAGGTAGAGCTAATTGAAAATCTTGAGGATGGCAGCATTACATTTTGTGATCATGATACCTTTACCGATTTATGCAGGGGCGGTCATATTCCAAATACGGGTATTGTAAAGGCGATTAAAATAATGAATGTTGCAGGAGCCTATTGGCGTGGCGATGAGAATAAAACTCAACTCACACGTGTTTACGGCATTTCTTTTCCCAAGCAAAAAGAACTAACAGAATATCTCGAATTACTTGAAGAAGCCAAGAAAAGAGATCATAGGAAGTTAGGTAAAGAATTGGAATTATTTACTTTTTCTAAAAAAGTGGGACAAGGTTTGCCACTATGGCTTCCAAAGGGTGCTGCTTTACGGGAACGTCTTGAAAATTTCCTGAAGAAAGCTCAAAAAAAGGCTGGTTACGAAATGGTAATTACTCCACATATTGGGCAAAGAGAATTATATGTTACTTCCGGACATTATGATAAATATGGAGAAGACAGTTTTCAGCCTATTCATACCCCTAAGGAAGATGAGGAATTTTTGTTAAAACCAATGAATTGCCCTCACCACTGCGAAATATATAATTCTAAACCGTTGAGCTATAGGGAACTTCCAAAACGTTTTGCTGAATTTGGCACGGTTTATCGTTACGAACAAAGTGGCGAACTTCATGGACTTACTCGTGTAAGGGGTTTTACACAAGACGATGCACATATATTTTGTACACCGGATCAGTTACATCAGGAATTTATTGATGTGATTGACCTTTCACTCTATGTTTTAGGCTCATTAGGCTTTGAAAATTTTACCGCTCAGGTATCTCTAAGAGATCCGGAAAAGCCGGAAAAATATATTGGTTCTATAGAAAACTGGGATAAAGCGGAAAAAGCGATTATTAACGCCGCTGAGGAAAAAAATTTGAATTTTGTAATTGAAAAAGGTGAAGCCGCTTTTTACGGTCCTAAATTAGATTTCATGGTCAAAGATGCCCTTGGAAGAAACTGGCAATTGGGAACAATTCAAGTTGATTACAATCTTCCTGAACGCTTTGAACTAACTTATAAAGGCAGTGACAATGAGGCACACAGACCTGTTATGATTCACAGGGCGCCTTTTGGCAGCATGGAACGATTTGTAGCGTTGTTACTCGAACATACCGGAGGAAATTTTCCATTATGGCTCACACCAGATCAGGCTATTATTCTGCCGGTAAGTGAGAAACATGAAAAATATGCGGAAAAAGTTTTAAATTCATTGGAAAATGACGAAATTCGCGCGCTCGTTGATGTTAGGAACGAGACCGTAGGAAAGAAAATACGTGAGGCAGAAATGAATAAAATACCATTTATGCTTATAGTAGGTGAAAATGAAGAGGCACAAAATACAATTTCGGTCCGCAGGCACGGTGGTGAAGACTTGGGAATGCTTAGTTTAAATGAATTTGCATACTTGGTCGAAAAGGAAATAAGTAGTACATTAAAGTCGTTTTAAGAATAATAACGTTTAATTAAATATATCAGCCATAGCAATACGAAGAAGATTTAGGCCCCAACCTCGGAGGGAAAACAAGAATCCTCATAATATCAATGAAAAAATTACATCACCAAGTGTTCGCCTGGTAGGTGATAACGTTGAAGTGGGAGTATATCCTATTGCTAAAGCAATTGCTCTTTCAGAAGAACAAGGTCTGGATTTGGTTGAAATTTCACCTAAAGCAGATCCGCCGGTATGCAAGATTATAGATTACAAGAAATTCCTTTACGAGCAGAAAAAGCGAGAAAAGGTAATGAAGGCGAAGGCTACCAAAGTAATCGTAAAAGAAATAAGATTTGGGCCCAATACGGATGATCACGATTATGAATTTAAAAAGAAACATGCTGAAAAGTTTCTTAAGGACGGAGCCAAATTAAAGGCCTATGTATTTTTTAAAGGAAGATCTATAGTTTATAAGGATAAGGGAGAAATACTCTTGCTGAGGCTAGCACAGGAATTAGAAGAATTTGGCAAGGTTGAGCAGATGCCAAGACTTGAAGGAAAGCGAATGACAATGTTCATTGCTCCTAAGACGAAAAAATAAGAAAGAAAAGAAGCGAGATTAATAAATAAATAGGAAGAAAATGCCTAAGATGAAAACAAAATCCAGTGCCAAAAAGCGGTTTAAGCTTACGGGGACTGGTAAAATTAAAAGAAAGCACGCTTTTAAGAGTCACATTTTGACAAAGAAATCTAAAAAGCGTAAGCTTAAGCTAACGCATGCGACATTAGTACATGACTCTGATGTTGCAAATATTAAGGGACAATTAGGTTTAAAATAAATTATCCTTTAGGTAATCAGTATTAACCGTGGAGTTGGGCTTATAAAAGTGTTTTTAGAATAATTCTTAAAACCGCCTACTACAAAAAAAATGTAAAAAAATGCCAAGATCAGTAAATTCAGTCGCTTCCAGAGCCAGAAGAAAAAAGGTAATGAAGCAAGCCAAAGGTTACTTTGGAAGACGTAAAAACGTCTGGACAGTAGCCAAAAATGCGGTGGAAAAAGCAATGGTATACGCTTATAGAGACCGTAGAAATAAGAAAAGAAATTTCCGTGCACTATGGATCACTCGTATTAATGCTGCTGCAAGATTACATGGAATGTCTTATTCGCAATTTATGGGTAAAGTAAAAGCCAACAAAATAGAACTTAATAGAAAAGTCCTTGCAGATTTGGCAATGAACCACCCAGATGCATTTAAAGCCATTGTGGATAAGGTAAAATAGTAAAAAGAATTCTCGCTCTAAAGCCCTGACTTAAACCGTCAGGGCTTTTTTTATACTACTTACTAAAAGTTAATTGCCAAAACAGCTTAGGATCAAACTACGACCCGAAGCGTTATTTCTGTGTTCGCATAAATATATCCCTTGCCAAATGCCCAGATTTAACTGTCCTCTGCTAATCGGGATTTGAATAGATGACCCCATTAGAGAAGCTTTTATATGAGCAGGCATATCATCTGAACCTTCATGGGTATGGACATAATATGGCGCATCCTCCGGTACCATGATATTCATATGTGCCTCAAAATCTGAACGCACCGTTGGGTCAGCATTTTCATTAATAGTTAAACTTGCTGATGTATGCTTTATGAACACATTCAGGATGCCCATCTTTATCCCTTGTAATTCTGGAAAACTATCTTTAATGGTCTCCGTAATTAAATGCACACCTCGCTTATAGGGTTTTAATCGTATTTCTTTTTGATAAATATTCATCTCAGTATATGTTAGTGTAAAACTTCATGAAATTTACTAGTAATTTAAACATAAAAAATACCTTTGCGCTCTACAACCAGTGATATGAACTTATCGGCAATTAAAATGGTAGTAACAGATATGGATGGAACGCTATTAAATTCCAGACATGAAGTTAGTCAGCATTTTTTTGAATTATATGAGGAATTAAAAAAAAGGGAAATCCTTTTTGTAGCGGCCAGTGGCCGACAATATAACAGTATTGCTGAGAAACTAAGTCAAATACAAAGTGAAATAATTATCATCGCTGAGAATGGAGGCTTGGTTGTACACAATGATCAGGAACTGATTTCAACTCCTTTGGATCCTGATTCAAAGAATACCATTCTTGAAATTTTAGATCAGATTGACGGGGCATTCCCTGTATTATGTAGTAAACATAACGCCTATATACTTGGTAACTCTCCAAAATTTATCAATACTCTTAAAGAGTACTATACCAAATATGCGATTTTAGACGATCTGCATAAGTTTAATGACGAAATAATAAAAATTGCTGTATATCACTATGGAGGCTCGGAAAAATATATCTATCCGGCTGTAAAACACCTGAAAAGCAAACTTATGGTCAAAGTCTCTGGTGAAAACTGGGTAGATTTATCTCATATAAATGCACATAAGGGTTTTGCGTTAAAGAAGATACAGGAACAAAACGGCATTAGTCCTGAAGAAACTCTGGTATTTGGTGACTACAATAACGACCTGGAAATGCTTGCCCGGGCAAAATATAGTTTTGCTATGGCGAATTCACATCCAAATGTATTAAAAGCTGCAAATTACATGACCTTGAGCAATGATGACTTTGGGGTAGAGCAAATTCTGGAAAAATTAATAAAGGATAAAAGCTAGGTCTTTTGTTTTTTCTTGCGGGCTGCCGGAAATAAAACATTGTTTAAAATAAGTCGATAGCCGGGTGAATTTGGATGAAGTTCCAATTCAGTTTTAGGATCCCCTACCCTATGCTGGTAGTCTTCCGGATCATGTCCTCCGTAAAAAGTAAAAAACCCCTTACCCTTTATACCATGAATATAACGGGCTTCACCATTAATTTTATTTTCCCCTAAGACCAGTACAGTTGCCTTAACTTCATCTCTGGCGAAAGCTGTTGTCTGCCCCATAAAACCTTTAACCAAAGAGGTATGATTCTGGCACAGCATAGTTGGAACAGGGTCCCATTTTGCTGAAAAATCCATCAAGCTAAAATAGTCAGTTTCCTTTGCAACATTGCTGCGTTTACTGGTCATATCAATAGATGAAAATTCATAGCGTAACGGGTTTCTTTCCAATGTAAAATTAGTAAAGGCAAAGGTCTTTTTTAAATCCAGTTTGCTTTGATAATTAGCATCTGACGGATCCCCATCAAACATTGGTTCACAAATATCAACTCCATCTGCAGCGAGGGCAATATCGAAACTATCTGTTGCCGAGCACATTGCGAACATAAATCCGCCACCTATTACATAATTTCTTATTTTAAGTACAACCTCTCTTTTTTCTTCTGATACCTTCTTGAATCCGAGCTTTGCCGCTAAGGCCTCAGCCTCCTGCTTGCCCTCAATATACCATGGAGCGGCCCTGTAAGCTCCATAAAATTTACCATATTGTCCTGTAAAATCTTCATGATGCAAATGAAGCCAATCATATAAAACAAGTTTATTATCAAGCACTTCGTCGTCGTAAATAGTGATATAAGGAATTTCCGCATAAGTCAATGCCATGGTTACTGCATCATCCCAAGGCTGATTATTCTTGGGTGAGTAGACCGCTATTTTTGGTGCTTTCTCAAGAATCACTGCTTCCTGATTTTTGGACGGGCTGCTTATCCCATCCAGAATTGATTGCGTCTGTCCGTCTGACAAGATTTCATAGGTAACACCACGAATCTGGCACTCTTTCCTGATATTTTCCCCATCGGGTAATAAAAATGAACCTCCCCTGTAATTAAGTAGCCATTGTACCTTTTGTTGTTTGGTTAATACCCAGTAAGTAATGCCGTAGGCTTTTAAATGGTTTTCCTGACTTTCCGCATCCATGGGGATTAGAATTGTAGAAGCACTGGATTGAAATGAAGCCAATAAAAGAAATAGAATTAGAAAAGCGGTAGTGGCAGGCTTTCTAAATTGGAGTAAGCAGGTTTTAAAAAGGTACATCATTGTCATCCGGGTCTACATCGGAATCCTCATTCATAGTACTTCCAAATGCTTCTTCGGCGTTAGGAAGGTTTTTTGTAATGAATGGATTATCCCCATCTATATTCATCTTTGACTGAAACTCAAATGGCGAATCAAAGTCATCCAAGTTATCAAATTTACCCAGTTGTGCAATGAACTTTAACCTAATATTATCTAAACCACCATTCCTGTGTTTAGCTACAATAAACTCTGCCTGTCCCTGAGTAGGTGTTCGCTCTTCATCATCCCATTCATCAATTTTGTAATATTCGGGACGATAAATGAAGGAAACAATGTCCGCATCCTGCTCAATAGCACCGGATTCACGGAGATCTGACAATATAGGTCTTTTACTACCTCCACGTGTTTCCACTGCCCTTGACAATTGAGACAACGCAATTACCGGAACATTTAATTCTTTTGCCAGTGCTTTTAAATTTCTTGAAATAGTTGAAATTTCCTGTTCCCTATTTCCACCTTTTTGGTTGCCACCCGCAGTCATTAGTTGCAAATAATCAAGAACTATTAGTTTAATATTATGTTGTGATGCTAATCTTCTTGCTTTTGCCCTAAGATCAAAAATTGATAGCGATGGGGTATCGTCAATGAACAAAGGAGCTTTTTCAAGTGCCTTAACCTTTACATTCAATTGTTCCCATTCATGTTTTTCCAATCTACCTGTTCTGAGTTTCTCAGAAGGTAAACCGGTTTCTGAAGATATCAGCCTGGTGATTAATTGAACCGAAGACATCTCCAAAGAGAAAAAGGCTACAGGAATATTGGAATTGACAGCCATATTTCTTGCCATTGAAAGAGTAAGCGCAGTTTTACCCATACCTGGTCGTGCAGCTATAATTATCAAATCACTTGGCTGCCATCCAGATGTAAGTCTGTCTACCTTATCAAAACCGGAAGGAATTCCACTTAACCCATCTTTATTTGATATTTCTTCAATTTTCTTTTTAGCCTGAATTACAAGGTTTTGAGCTGTTTCAGCAGAACGCTTTAAATTTCCCTGGGTAACTTCATATAATTTTGCTTCCGCGTTATCCAAGAGGTCAAAAACATCGGTAGAATCTGTATAAGCATCCTCAATTATTTCGCTTGAAATTTTAATTAAACTACGCTGAATATATTTTTGTAGAATAATCCTTGCATGGAACTCAATATGTGCTGAAGAAGCCACTTTTTGAGTTAATCTAATTAAATAAAAATCTCCGCCTATGGCCTCAAGTCGTTCATCCTTGCGTAGTTGGCTGGAAACGGTTAATAAATCTACCGGTTCTGAACTTTCGAACAATTTAAAGATAGCTTCGTATATATAACGATGTGCATCTTTATAAAATGCATCAGGGTGTAAAATATCAATAACCTCATCCACGCCTTTCTTATCAATCATCATTGCGCCAAGTACAACCTCCTCTAAATCAACAGCTTGAGGGGGTATTTTACCCTTCTCAAGGCTTATGATTGCCGGCTTACCTATTTTATGACCAATAACTGGATTGGGTTTTTCCATGGGTGTAAAAGTATGCAATTAACCTTAAGTTAACTTTAAATTAAGCTTTTCGGATATCAACAGTTAATTAACATTTAGTATGTTGATAAGTTACGAATTTGTGTTGATAACAAAAAAAATCCGAAGAATGAATTCTCCGGATTTACCTCATCCTGATAAAAACGCTGATTAGCCGTTAAATACACCCATATTTGCGTATTTATTCATTCGTGCGGTAACTAATTCTTTTGGTGATAACTTTTTGAGATCCTCATAATTCTTAGCAATTTTATTTTTGACATTTTCAAAAGTTTTTTCTCTATTGCTATGAGCACCTCCAGATGGTTCCCGAACAATCTCATCTATTAGTTTTAATTTTTTCATGTCTGTTGCCGTGAGTTTTAAGGCGTCAGCTGCTATTTCTTTGTACTCCCAACTTCTCCATAAAATAGAAGAACAGGATTCGGGCGATATAACAGAATACCAGGTATATTCGAGCATCAAAACCTTGTCGCCTACTCCTATTCCCAGAGCGCCACCGGAAGCACCTTCTCCTATTATCACTACAATAATTGGTACTTTAAGGCGGGTCATTTCAAGTATATTTCTGGCTATAGCTTCCCCTTGTCCTCGTTGTTCTGCTTCAATACCGGGATAAGCTCCGGGAGTGTCTATTAAACAAACAACAGGTATTCCAAATTTTTCAGCAGATCTCATAAGTCTGAGCGCTTTCCTATATCCTTCTGGATTGGCCATCCCGAAATTCCTGTACTGTCTGGTCTTAGTATTATATCCCTTCTGTTGGCCAATAAACATATAACTTTGGTCGCCAATCTTGCCCAGACCACCTATCATGGCCTTGTCATCTTTCACATTCCTATCACCATGTAATTCTAAAAAGGTATCCCCACAAATGGCTTTGATATAATCCAAAGTATAAGGCCTGTTTGGATGTCTTGAAAGTTGTACCGTCTGCCACGCTGTAAGATTTTTATAGATGTCTTTCCGTGTTTCGTCTAATTTTTTTTCAATTTGCCGGCAGGTTTCAGTTACATCAACTTCACTCTCCTCGCCAATAATCTGGCATTTCTCCAATTGCTCTACCAGTTCCTTAATAGGAAGTTCAAATTCCAAATATTCCATTAATAAAGGTTTTTGCCACTTATAAAGATAGCATTAGTTTGATTGTCTGAACAAATATAAAATTTTATGCCGTCTTAAACATTAAATTAATAAACTCATCATGAAAGCTTACCTCTTATTCCATTTTCCTTATGTGATTTTCCCCTATTCTTTAGGATACCATTAGCAATTATGGTGCTAACTATAATAGAGGTTCAATTTAATAAAGCGGAAGCATCATTTCGCTTTGCCCAAAGATTAAAAGTGCAGGGAAAATGCGATAAATTGGTTTTAAATTTATAATTAGCTTATCGGTATATGGACTGATGAATCTCATAACTTTTATTGTGGCAATAAAAGCACAAGCCGTACATACTGAGGCCAGGATAAGAATGAAAAAACAGTCACTAAAGAAGATGTGATTAGCATTCGATACCAAACCAAAGGCATTGCATCTATTGAAATTATCTTCTTAAGTGCTGTCCTAAGTCCCCAAATAACACAGTCAGGTGAAGATGCCAGTAGTTTTTTAACTTATCGTTTGGCATTTTTAAGCAAATAAAATCCCAAAATCCCAAATACCAGATTAGGTATTATTACGGCCAGTAAAGGAGAAAATCCAGATTGCTCAGCCAGAGTACCAAAAACTTTGTCAAAAAATATATAAATAAAGGCAACCCCAATCCCAAAGGCAAGGTTTACACCCATCCCGCCGCGCCGTTTCACCGAAGAAACAGCCACCCCAATAACAGTAAGAATAAATGCGGTGATAGGTAGTGCCCACCGTCTGTATTTTACTAATATATAAGTATTTATATTTGATGCTCCTTTATTCTTCTGAACCTCGATAAATTCATTAAGTTCAAATAAATTTTTGGTCTCGGCTACGTAGGAAACCGGGGTTATGTCTTCAATATTAAATATAAACAAAGTATCCAATCTTCTTTTTTTCTCAATAATCTCAGTATTTGCCCTTATCTTCCGCTTAGTATATGACGTTAATCTATGCAAGCTGTCTTTTGGTACCCAGCGAATATTACTTGCAGATATCTTATAATCCAATTGATTTTGATCATTGAAGTGTTCAAAAGTAAAATTATAACCTATCCTTCTTGCAGGATCAAAACTACTGACATAAATGAAATCGTTCTCATTCAGTTGGTTAAAAATATTACTGGTTACCCGGTCTTTATTACCTCTTTTTAAATATTCAAACTTAAACTCATTGTACCTCTTGCTCGCATTTGGCACAATGAACATTCCCATAAAAAACATTATTACAGCAATAATACTTGCCCCTATCCAGTAGGGTCTCAAAAAGCGGCTATATGAAACTCCGGAACTAAGAATGGCCACTATTTCAGTATTATTGGCCAATTTGGATGTAAAGAAAATAATAGATAAGAACAAAAAGATAGGAAACAACAAACTACCAATGTAAATCGTAAAGTTGAGATAGTAAATAAGTATTTCATTAAGAGGAGCTTCATTGTCGATCATCTTCCCTATCTGTTCGGCAAGATTAAGCATGATGCCAATAGGCACAAACAGAAACAACATCGTTCCAAAAGTGGCCAGATACTGTTTTAGTATGTATTTGTCTATAATTGTCATTCTTATAACCTCTTATCCATCTGCTGTACCATCTTATCTTTCCAGTTTGAAAAAGATCCTTCCAAAATGTGCTTTCTGGCATCCCTAACTAATCGCATATAAAAACCAAGGTTGTGAATAGTGGCTATTTGTTTCCCCAAATATTCATTCGCCGCAAATAAATGACGTAAATATGCCTTAGTATATTCTTTATCAACAAAGGTAGTACCTTCCTCGTCTATCAGGGAAAAATCATTCTCCCATTTCTTATTCTTGATATTTATAGTCCCATGTGACGTAAATAGCATACCATTCCTTGCATTTCTGGTGGGCATAACACAATCAAACATATCTATACCTAACGCAATATTCTCTAAAATATTAATTGGTGTTCCCACACCCATTAGGTATCGAGGTTTATCTTTCGGCAAAATATTACATACTACTTCTGTCATAGCGTACATTTCCTCGGCCGGTTCTCCTACAGAAAGACCCCCTATTGCATTGCCCTCTGCCCCGGCATTTGCAATGTACTCTGCAGACTGAATACGCAGGTCTTTAAAAGTAGATCCCTGTACAATTGGAAAGAACGACTGCGAATAGCCATACTTCTCGGGTATCTTCTCCAAATGCTTTATACATCTGTCCAACCATCTGTGGGTCATGTTCATAGATTGTTTTGCATAATTGTACTCACATGGATATGGTGTACACTCGTCAAAGGCCATAATAATATCCGCTCCAATAGTCCTTTGGATTTCCATAACATTTTCGGGAGTAAACATATGTAAAGAGCCATCAATATGAGATTTGAACTTTACTCCTTCTTCCTTTATCTTCCTGTTGGCAGACAGTGAGTATACCTGGTAACCCCCACTATCAGTAAGAATATTTCTATCCCAACCCATAAACTTATGAAGCCCGCCTGCCTGTTCTAAAATCAAAATTTTTGGCCTCAAAAATAAATGGTAGGTATTTCCTAAAATAATATCGGGATCAATTTCATCTCTAAGTTCTCTCTGATGTACACCTTTTACAGACCCGGCCGTTCCCACTGGCATAAATATTGGAGTCTTTATTACACCGTGGTCCGTTATTATTTCTCCCGCACGGGCCTGTGTTCCAGAATCTGTATGTTCTAATTTAAACTTCAAAGCAAGAATTCAATGGCAAATATACTCAACTGACTTGCATAAAATACTTAACAAAAAAATAAAGTTCTGCTAAGGGTTCTAACGTTAATAAAATATTATAACTACTCTTGTGGAAGCAAAAGTTTGCCATTACATTTGACGCTGATAAAACAGAGATAAAATGTCAGAATTAAAGGAATTACAAGACCTCGTTTCACAAGTTCGCAGAGACATTGTACGTATGGTGCATAAAGTAAATTCGGGCCACCCTGGAGGCTCTTTGGGATGTACAGAATTTATGATAGCCTTGTACAATGAAATCATGGACTTAAAAGAAGGTTTTAATATGAATGGACATGATGAAGATCTGTTCTTTTTATCCAACGGCCATATTTCTCCACTTTTTTACAGTGTACTGGCCAGGCGTGGTTACTTCCCGATTGAAGAATTACAAACATTTAGATTATTGAACTCTCGCCTGCAAGGTCATCCTGCCACACATGAAGGGCTACCCGGGGTAAGAATTGCTTCCGGTTCCTTAGGACAGGGTATGTCTGTTGCGATAGGAGCAGCATTGGCAAAAAAATTAAATAATGATGAGCACCTGGTATATAGTCTGCATGGAGATGGTGAATTACAAGAGGGCCAGAACTGGGAAGCGATTATGTACGCTGCAGGAAATAAAGTTGATAACTTAATAGCCACCATTGATCATAATGGTCAACAAATTGATGGTGCCACCACTGATGTATTACCTATGGGTGACTTAAAGAAAAAGTTTGAAGCTTTTGGATGGGATACCATGGAAATTAAAAATGGGAATAATCTGGAGGAAATTATCCAAGGGCTTAAAGAAGCGAAGCAAAGAACGGGTAAAGGTAAACCGGTTTGTGTAATCATGGATACTGTAATGGGTCATGGAGTTGATTTTATGATGTATACACATGCATGGCATGGTAAAGCACCCAATGATGAACAATTAGAAATTGCATTAAGTCAGAATCCGGAAACACTCGGGGACTATTAATCCTCAATACGAAAAATCGAATTAATGAAAAAGTATATAGATCAAGGAAAGAAGGACACAAGAAGTGGTTACGGGGCTGGTATGACCGTGCTCGGTCGTACTAATCCAAAAGTAGTAGCTCTTTGTGCTGATTTGGTAGGTTCTCTTAAAATTCAGGAATTCATAAATGAAAATCCTGAACGTTTTTTTCAGGTTGGAATCGCAGAGGCAAATATGATGGGTATTGCAGCCGGACTTACCATTGGGGGATATATCCCTTTCACAGGTACTTTTGCAAACTTTTCTACGGGCAGAGTATATGATCAGATCAGACAATCTATAGCATATTCCGGTAAGAATGTAAAAATTTGTGCTTCTCATGCTGGTATAACCCTTGGCGAAGACGGTGCAACACACCAGATTCTGGAAGATATTGGTTTAATGAAAATGTTACCCGGGATGACGGTCATTAACCCCTGTGATTTTAATCAGACAAAAGCAGCCACGATAGCTATTGCAAAACATGAGGGACCAGTATATTTAAGGTTTGGAAGGCCTGCCGTAGCTAATTTTACTCCTGCAGATCAGAATTTTGAGATAGGAAAAGCACTACTTCTAAATGAAGGTACGGATGTTACCATAATAGCCACAGGACACTTGGTCTGGCAATCTCTAATTGCTGCTGAAAACCTGGAAAGTAAGGGTATTTCAGCTGAGGTAATTAATATTCATACTATTAAGCCATTAGATGAGGAAGCCGTAATTAAATCTGCACAAAAGACTGGTGCAGTAGTAACTGCAGAAGAGCATAATTATCTGGGTGGACTTGGAGAAAGTGTGGCAAGGACTTTAACTACCAATTATCCTGTACCTCAAGAGTTTATTGGCACACAGGACACCTTTGGTGAAAGTGGCACCCCTGATCAGTTAATGGAAAAATACGGTTTAGATAATAAAGCCATAGAAAAGGCCGTTTTAGGGGTACTAAAAAGAAAGGCATAAAAACTAGTGGTGCTCTTTTTGATACCACAAAGCCAATAAAACACGAACATTATGAAAAATACGCTTGTAATTATCCTATTTTCTATAGGTTGTTTGTCAACTTATGCTCAAAAAAAATCCGGTTTTGGTATTAAGGCCGGACTAAACTATAGTTCCAACGGAGAATATCTCGAAGCAATTGGGGAAGCGCTGCAAAATCCGGATGCAAATGTCGGTTATCACATTGGATTGTATGGAAAAATGGGAGATAAATTTTATCTGCGTCCTGAATTGGTTTATACCCACACAAAATCGGGCTATAGCGATGGTGACCTTAAAATAGACAAATTGGATGTGCCTGTTTTAGGAGGCTGGAGAATAATTGGCCCTTTAAACATTTTTATTGGACCTTCTTTTCAATACATAATAAATTCAAAGTTCAGCGATATTACCATAGATAATATAGAAAACGATTTTACTGTGGGATTAAATGTTGGTGCAGGAGTTAATTTAGGAAGAATTGGACTGGAGATAAGGTATGAAACGGGTTTTGGTGAAAATATAGCGACTTTTGTTAACACAAATATTACGTCTTTACCTGAAAGCAGGGTAGATACAAGAGCTGATCAGGTTATTTTTAGTTTATCTTTTAAATTCTGATTCTAAACATAAATAAAAAAAAGCCCATAGATTTGTGGGCTTTTTTATAAAACAATTTTTCCAATTAACTGTCTGCATCCAGATAATCCGGGATCCCGTCTCCATCAGCGTCTGGAAAAAAAATATTTCCTTGATTGTCAATAACAATTTCATCTCTGGTAAGTGTCCCATCCTGATCGTCATCAACATCTAAATGATTAGGCACAAACCCTAATCCTGATGCCAGTTCCTGACTTTCATCGGTATTGTCATCTGAAAGATTTCCATTGCTATTCAAATCCTCAATAATGGAAGGTACTCCATCATTGTCAAAATCTGTATTTTCAATATATAAACCTGTATTTACCTGAAAAACAAGTACCTCGTAAGGGTCAATTCCACTGCCTTGTGGCGGGTTATTAAAATATGCCAATCCGGAAGGAAGAAACATCAATCCAATACCACTACCGGTAATTTCCGTCGTCCCATCGGGATTAGAAATAATTTCTCCACCTACATTAAAATTCGAAATTCCGGCAGCGTATCCTCTAAGGAAAAATGGCATGTATTGCCAGGTATATGTGGTATTACCGTCAAAAACTTCCCCGGAAAGTAATTGACCTTCAAATGTAACAAGGGTTGAATCTGCTACTGTTGGACTCCCACCTGTTCCAGGGCGTGCTGCAAGATAATACAGCGTATTATCCACGGTTTCATCCTCATCCAAAAAAAATGTTTCGGAAGAAACTGTAATAATCATACTAGAGACCTGATCTATAAGAGGAATCTTATCTTCGGTTAGACCTGCAATAGTATCCAAAACTATCTTATAATTAAAATCCGGATCCGGATTCTCGAATTCTTCATAGTTGTAATAATGCGTTTGTAAGTATTCTATAATTGTTGCATCATTTTCAGCCTCAACCTCAGCCATGGACCTTGGTGGTGCAGATACAACACTTACCTCATCATCATTACTACAAGAGGATAAAATAGTCAATACCGCAATAAAGAGTATTACTCCTTTTTCTTTCATAGGTCTTCTTTTAAAGCCCGCAAGATACAATTTTCCACTATTTTTGTTTGAGTCGTTAACAAAGATTTTTATTTGCAAATGAGAATAGATAAGTATTTATGGAGTACTCGCTATTTTAAGACCCGAAATATGGCTGCTGAAGCTTGTAAAAAAGGGCATGTGCGAATAAATGGTAAAACGGTTAAACCTTCAAGAGAAGTCTATAATCTGGATGAAATTATCCTACGTAAAAATCAAATTAATTATGAACTTAGTGTCCTGGATCTACCCTCCGGCCGGGTAAGTGCAAAACTGGTGGACATTTATAGAAAGGATACCACTCCGAAGGAAGCATTTGAAAACCACAAGCTAATGCAATTAAATAAAAATCATTATAGGCAAAAAGGCGAAGGCCGACCTACCAAAAAAGAAAGGCGGGATATAGACGAATATCTGGATGAATCTGAATAAAGACTATTGGGAAAGGCGCTATGCCAGTAATACTTTGGGTTGGGATATAGGTACCGTGTCTTCTCCCCTCAAAGAATATATCGATCAACTTGAAAATAAATCTCTGAAGATATTGATTCCCGGAGCTGGTAATGGTTACGAAGTAGTTTATCTATACAATTCCGGTTTTAGAAATGTTCATGTTATCGATCTTGCCAAGCAGCCTTTGGACAAAATAAAGGCAGAAATTCCCAAAATTCCGGACAGTCAATTAATATATGGGGATTTTTTTAATCTGGAGGGGCAGGATTTCGACTTGATCATAGAACAAACTTTTTTTTGTGCTTTAAATCCAAAACTTCGCAAAAATTATGTGCAAAAAATGTTTCAACTTTTAAAACCTGGTGGCAGACTGGTCGGACTTTTATTTGACTTTCCCTTTACCATTAACGGTCCTCCATTTGGAGGTAGCTTAAAAGAATATAAAGAATTATTTCATACTATATTTACTATTAAAGTGTTGGAGCGGGCAAACAACTCTATACCACCAAGAAAAGATAAGGAACTGTTTTTTATCTTTGAAAAATAATTTGGCGCCATTATGCAAAATAAAATACTTTCGCACGTACAGATTCAACATAAGATCAGAAGGATTGCCTATCAGATTTATGAGACTAATGTATCTGAGAAAAAGATTATAATCGCCGGTATTGTAGGGGGAGGTTTAAATTTTGCAAAAAAATTACAGGCCGTTCTGAAAGACATAACTACAGCTGAAATTGTATTGTGTAAGGTGATGATGGACAAAAAAGATCCCATTAAAAGCGGGGTTACAATGTCTATTCCGGAAAGTGAATATAAAAACAAATCTGTTGTTCTTGTTGACGATGTTTTAAATTCGGGAACTACCCTTATTTATGGGGTACACCATTTTCTCAAAACCCCATTAAAACAATTAAAGACTGCCGTTCTGGTAAACAGAAACCATAAAAAATATCCTGTAAAAGCAGATTTTAAAGGCATTTCTCTTTCCACTTCCTTGCAGGAACATGTTAAAGTAGAATTTAAGACAAAAAATGATGCGATTTATTTAGGGGAGTAGAGCTGCTATTTCTTCTTTCACTAATTCTGAATCCTTGTTGTCCCCAATTACCGTGTAATTGGCACGTGAATAATAAACGCCCCTTTCGAAAAGATGTTTCCCTATAAACTCTGGTAAATCTTCGTCCTTTAGATGCGAAATTAAAGGTCTGTGATCTTTCTCCTTATAGAGCCTTTCTATCAATGAAGCAATAGATAATTTAAGATAAAAAACCATGTTTGTTTTTTGAAGAATTGTATCCATATTGACACCGTAGCAAGGAGTTCCACCGCCTAATGCTATTATTAAATCACGATTATCATCAAGTATTTCATTTAGCAATGCGCTCTCTTTTTTCCTAAAGAACAGCTCGCCTTTAGTTGCAAATAAGTGTGCTATCTTCTCATTCAACCTTGTTTCAATATAATCATCCAGATCTACGAATTCAAAATTCAATTCCTCCGCGAGCAGCTTACCCACAGTGGTTTTCCCACTACCCATATATCCTATCAGGACCACCTTCATTTTAAATATTTTGGTAAAAATGTACTAATTATTAAGGAATTCAAAGAAAACTTAAATTAATCTTTAATTGAACTTGAAAAATTAATTAATGATAGTATATTTGCACCCGCTAATGCCGTTTTGCAAATGGCTTTGGAGGAATAATTACCAAGAAAGACCTGGTAGCTCAGTTGGTAGAGCATCTCCCTTTTAAGGAGAGGGTCCTGGGTTCGAGCCCCAGCCAGGTCACCAGAGAAAGCAAAACCCACCTAAAATAGGTGGGTTTTTATTTTGAAGGAAATCCAAGCTCGCTTGAGATTTCGGGAGAAATATAAAACGGCAAGCGTCAGCTTGCGTGGTTTTGCTTTTAGACCTTGGGAGTGTTGGGTCCGACGACCAGAGGGAGTCAACCCCAGCCAGGTCACTTTTAAGGTTATCAAACAACACCAAAACCTTGCTAATTTTATGATTAGCAAGGTTTTATGTTTTTAGGACAATCATATAATTTGATGTTATTTGGTTTTAAAGGTTCACAAATCGTCAACATCTTTTTATAATCGTCAACATGTTGACAGATTTACTTAAATTAGCCTAAACGCCTTGTGTAGTTGATTTGACTTTCGTCTCAATTATTGTTTAACAATTAAGACGACAACTATGCGTACTTCATCAACATTCTCAATCCTTTTTTGGATTTATGGCGCACGTGCTATAAACAATCAAACAAACATCTATGCCCGAATAACGCTAAATGGAAAACGGGTCAATATTAGTTTAAAACAAAAGGTAGATATTGACAGTTGGGATCCTAAACGACAAAAGGTCAAAGGCAATGGTAAAATTGCTAGAGA
>Ga0265306_10000029_pt1 | contig 50807 bp, 47 predicted proteins | sample Helome_3_FD_192493 | JGI IMG/M metagenome (GOLD analysis project Ga0265306, IMG submission 192493) | Marine sediment microbial communities from subtidal zone of North Sea - Hel_20160420 (Illumina Assembly) | ecosystem: Environmental > Aquatic > Marine > Subtidal zone > Sediment ... | reverse complement strand
TGAGCTTGCCGCTGGCGGTGAGTGCACCACTGTCACGCGCCTGCTGTAGAGTTGCAAGACGTGCCGGATTGGATCCAAGGTCAAGACCCAGGGCGGCCTCGTTGCCGGCGTATGGCTCCACGAAAGACACGGGGTAGTAGTTTTGTTGCCCGGTGGCCGGCAGCTTTTTTTCCTCTGTCGCGAGCTGCCTGATCTGAAAGGCGGGGAAGTCCCCGCGCATCGTCGCAAGGTAGTCCTCGCGCTGATCATGTTTTATCCGCGGCACCCATTCGATCGCCTGCAAGCTGGGAGCGCGCAGCAGAATATCCTGGGCGAAGGTGCGGAACTCATCCCGATCCACTTCTCTGGAGGCCTTGTAGAGGGCGCCTATCGCCAGGATCTCATGGGTATCCTCTTTCAGATCACGTTGCAGTGCTGCAACATGATCGCGTGCATCCTGTTCAAAAGTCAGCCGGACCCGTTCATCCTCCCAGTCATGCACGGCGATGGCTGCAGCGAATGACAACACGATACCGATGGCAAAGGTCAGCAGGGGCGGAATGCTCTGGCGCCCAAAGACCGGTTTGCGCTGTCTGGCGTTTTGTTTGCTGGGATTCATCAGGTAGTAGCGATTCGGGATGATGAATGCGGACTGTGCCCCTGAACCCTGGTTAGAGAGTCTTTATCAGGCTGACGAATTGTCGGTTGTCATCAACCCTGCGCTGCCGTTGTCATACCCGGCAGTCCGGTAATTCTTTCGAGGGCCGCACAGAATTTCTCGACATCCAGCGGTTTCTGCATGAATTCTGCGGCACCAATCTGTTGCACCGTGGTGCTGTGCTGCGCATCCGTGCTTGCGGTGATCACCAGTACAGGGATCATGGAGGTCTTCATATTGAGCTTGAGTTTTTCCAGGGCGCCCACACCGGTACCACCGGGCATATTGATGTCCAGCGCGATGACATCGGGCGTGTGGTTTTTTGCCAGCACCAGCGCCTGTACGGCGTCGAAGGCGAACACCACCTCGTGACCCTTGGAGCGCAGGACTGTGCCCAGCAGCTGGCATAAATCCTTGTCATCGTCTGCGATCAGTACTTTCATATTGATTCCCTTCAATATGTAGCATTTACAGTGGCTTACAGGGGGAGAGTCAGCCCGATTCGCTGGCCGGCAACTGACGCCACCAAGAATATAGCCCGGGCCTGCAGGCATCTCCCTTGCTGCTTTGGCCACAGGTGTGTGCAGATAACATCGGTATGCTGCAGGATAACTTGAGGTAACGGACCGGGTGTCTGTTTGCCGGCCGTGGCGCTTTTTTCAGCCGTTGGCGGAGCCGGATATTGCCGTCATTTATGGTAGGGCGCGCTCAGTTCGTGCACGGCGTTGACCAGTGCACCGGCATGTTCAGGATCAACATCCGGTGTGATGCCGTGGCCGAGGTTGAAGACATGACCGGATCCGGCACCAAAGGCCTCGAGCACACCTGCAACCCGCTCACGAATGACTGCGGGTGTGCCATAGAGCGTGGCCGGATCAAGGTTGCCCTGCAGCGCGACGCGGTTGCCCACCCGCCGGCGCGCCTCGCCGATGTCGGTCGACCAGTCGATTCCCAGTGCATCGACACCGGTGTCCGCCATGGCTTCCAGCCACTGGCCGCCGCCCTTGGTGAACAGGATGACCGGGACCTTGCGGTCCTCGGCCTCGCGCGTCAGGCCGTCGACGATACCTTGCATGTATTGCAGCGAGAAATCACGGTAGTCACGGGGTGTCAGGACGCCACCCCAGGTATCGAAGATCATCAGGGCCTGGGCACCGGCAGCGACCTGCGCATTCAGGTAGGCGGTGACGGCCTCGGCGGTTGTCTCCAGCAGCTGGTGCAGCAGGGCGGGTTCGCTGTAGAGCATGCCCTTGACCTGTGAGAACGTCTTGGTGGTGCCGCCCTCCACCATATAGGTCGCCAGTGTCCACGGGCTGCCGGCAAAACCGATCAGCGGAATACGGTTGTCCAGCACGCGCCGGATCAGGCGTACCGCGTCCATGACATAACGCAGTTCCGACTCCGGGTCGGGCACGCCCAGTGCCTGTACATCGGCTGCGCGGCGCACCGGTTTCTCAAAACATGGTCCTTCACCTTCCTCGAAGTACAGGCCAAGCCCCATGGCATCGGGTATGGTGAGGATGTCGGAAAACAGGATCGCGGCATCCAGCGGGTAGCGCTCGACCGGCTGCAGGGTAACCTCGCAGGCAAGTTCCGGGTTGCTGCACAGGTCCATGAAGCTGCCGGCCTGTTTGCGCACCTTGCGGTATTCGGGCAGGTAGCGCCCGGCCTGGCGCATCAGCCAGACGGGCGTGACGTCGACGGGTTCACGCAGGAGGGCTTTCAGCAAGCGGTCGTTTTGCAGTGGATGCATAATTGGTAAAACCTGTCTCGCGCAAAGCCGCTAAGGCGCAAAGAAAAAACAAGCCACAGAGGGCACAGAGAAAAACTACTTATTCAATACAACAGGTAGTCTCGCGTCATTCCCGCGTAGGCGGGAATCCAGTGTATCAGTCTGCAATTGGCATTAAACAAGAAATTATATTGATTCATCTTTGAATTACTGAAATAAGTCAAGAGCTATAGATGTTTTAAGACTGGATTCCCGCCTGCGCGGGAATGACAAGATTAAATCTCTGTGCCCTCTGTGGCTTGTTTTTTCTTTGCGCCTTAGCGGCTTTGCGCGAGACATTATTTATCTCGGCAAGTCAGACGAACCCATCAGGAATTCATCAATGGCGCGGGCGCATTGCCGTCCCTCGCGGATTGCCCATACCACCAGCGACTGGCCGCGGCGCATGTCGCCTGCCGTGAATACCTTGTCGAGCGAGGATTTGTAGGCATCTATGCCTTCCGTGGTTCCCTTGACGTTGCCGCGCGGGTCCAGTTCGACGCCGAGTTCCTCCAGCAGGCCGGCGTGTACCGGGTGCACGAAACCCATGGCAAGCAATACCAGGTCGGCCTTCAGCTGAAATTCGCTGCCCGGAATCTCGCTCATCTGCCAGCGGCCGCTGTCGTCTTTCTGCCATTCGACGCGTATGCAATTGATCGCGGTGACCTTGCCGTTTTCGCCCTCAACCGACCTGGTGGCCACGGACCAGTCACGCACGGCACCCTCGCTCTGCGAGCTGGAGGTGCGCATCTTGTTCGGCCAGTCCGGCCAGGTGAGACCCTTGTCTTCCTTTTCCGGTGGTTGCGGCATGATTTCCAGCTGGGTGACCGACAGGGCACCCTGGCGGAAGGAGGTGCCAATGCAGTCGGAACCGGTGTCGCCGCCGCCGATGACGATGACGTGCTTGTCCCTGGCCGTAATCGCCTCGTTCGGATCGATGCTGTCGCCGGCATTGCGCTTGTTTTGCTGCGGCAGGAAGGTCATGGCGAAATGGGCGCCATCCAGTTCCCGGCCCGGCACCTCCAGGTCGCGACTGTGTTCGGAACCGCCGGTCAGTGCCACGGCGTCGAACGCTTCCAGCAGCCCTGCCGCCGGTGTCGAGGCGCCAATGTGGGTGTTCATGGTAAAGGTGACACCCTCGGCCTGCATCTGCTCCATGCGGCGGTCGATGATGTGTTTTTCCATCTTGAAGTCGGGGATGCCGTAGCGCAGCAGTCCGCCGATGCGGTCATTCTTCTCGAACACCTCCACCTCGTGACCGGCGCGTGCCAGTTGCTGGGCGCAGGCGAGGCCGGCCGGCCCCGAGCCGACCACGGCAACCCGTTTGCCGGTTTTGTGTTCTGCCACCTGCGGCTCGATCCAGCCCTGTTCCCAGCCCTTGTCGACAATGGCGCACTCGATCGTCTTGATGGTAACCGGCTCATCATCGATGTTGAGCGTGCAGGATTCCTCGCATGGCGCCGGGCAGATGCGACCGGTGAATTCCGGAAAGTTGTTGGTCGAGTGCAGTACTTTCAGCGCTTCCTGCCAGTTGCCCTGGTAAACCAGGTCATTCCAGTCCGGGATTATATTATTGACGGGGCATCCCTGGTGGCAAAACGGAATCCCGCAGTCCATGCAGCGTGCGCCCTGGAGACTGAGTTGATTCTCATCCAGTGGTATGACGAACTCGCGGTAGTGCTGTACGCGGTCGGCGGCCGGCGCAAAAGTGCGTTCATGGCGTTCGTATTCAAGGAAACCGGTTGGCTTGCCCATGGTCAGCGTTCTCCCCCGGCAGCCTGTGAGCTGGCCGTCTGCGCTGCATGCATTTCCTGCAATGCGCGACGGTAATCGACCGGCATGACCTTGACGAACTTCGGCAGGTACGCAGTCCAGTTTTCCAGGATCAGCCGGCCGCGTGCACTGTCGGTGTAGTGGACATGCCGGCTGATGAGGCGATGCAGTCGCAGCGCGTCGTAACGGGTCATGTCAGGATTGATGTCAACCAGGCCATGGGTTTCCAGATCGCCGCCCTGGTGATCGAGTTGTTCGAGAGCCGCATCTTCCGCCGGGATCGGCTCCAGTTCGACCATGGCGAGGTTGCAGCGCTGCTCGAAGTCGCCGCGCTCATCCAGTACGTAGGCGATGCCGCCGCTCATACCGGCGGCGAAATTCCGGCCGGACTCGCCCAGCACCACGACGATGCCGCCAGTCATGTATTCGCAGCCGTGATCACCGACGCCCTCGACGATGGCCGTGGCACCGGAGTTGCGCACGGCGAAGCGCTCGCCGGCAACGCCGCGGAAGTAGCATTCGCCGGAGATGGCGCCGTACAGGACGGTGTTGCCGACGATGATATTTTCCTCGGCGATGATCGGCGTCTCGGCTGGCGGGTAGACCACCAGGCGACCGCCGCTGAGGCCCTTGCCGACGTAGTCGTTGCCTTCACCGATAAGCGTGATGCTCACGCCCTTCGCGACGAATGCGCCGAAGCTCTGGCCGGCGGTGCCGTGCAGCGTGATGCTGATGGTGTCTTCCGGCAGGCCGGCATGCCCGTAGCGGCGTGCGACCTCGCCCGACAGCATGCTGCCGACAGTGCGGTTGATATTCTTGACCGGCATATCGATCTGCACCGGCGTGCGATTTTCCAGTGCCGGCAGTGCCTGCTTGATCAGCTCGTTGTCGAGTGCCTTGTCGAGTCCGTGGTCCTGCATTTCGCTGCGGTAGATGCCCACGTCCGGTCCGGCCTCGGGTTTGTGCAGGATGCGCGAGAAGTCCAGACCATGTGCCTTCCAGTGATCGATGGCGCGGCGCATGTTGATGTGCTGCGACTGGCCGATCATATCGTCGAACTTCCGGTAACCCAGCTTCGCCATGAGCTCGCGAATCTCTTCGGCAACGAAGAAGAAATAGTTCACCACGTGTTCCGGCTTGCCGGTGAAGCGCTTGCGCAGGACCGGGTCCTGGGTGGCGATACCGACGGGGCAGGTGTTCAGGTGACACTTGCGCATCATGATGCAGCCCTCGACGATCAGCGGGGCCGTGGCAAAGCCGAATTCATCAGCGCCCAGCAGGGCGCCGATGACGACGTCGCGACCGGTGCGCATACCGCCGTCGACCTGCACGCAGATGCGCGAGCGCAGATTGTTGAGCACCAGTGTCTGGTGGGTTTCCGCCAGGCCGATTTCCCACGGGCTGCCGGCATGCTTGATCGAGGTCAGCGGGCTGGCGCCGGTGCCGCCGTCGTAGCCGGCGATGGTTACGTGGTCAGCATGGGCCTTGGAGACGCCGGCGGCCACGGTGCCGACACCGACCTCGGACACCAGCTTGACGCTGATATCCGCTCGCGGATTGGCGTTCTTCAGGTCGTGGATCAGCTGCGCCAGGTCCTCGATGGAATAGATATCGTGATGCGGTGGGGGCGAGATCAGGCCGACACCCGCGGTGGAATGACGTACCTTCGCAATGGTGGCGTCGACCTTGTGCCCAGGTAGCTGACCGCCTTCTCCCGGCTTTGCGCCCTGTGCCATCTTGATCTGGATCATGTCCGAGTTGACCAGGTATTCCGTGGTCACACCGAAGCGACCCGAGGCCACCTGTTTGATGGCGGAGCGTGCCGAGTCACCATTGTCCATCGGCTTGAAGCGTTCCGGCAACTCGCCGCCTTCACCGGTATTGGACTTGCCGCCGATACGGTTCATGGCAATGGCCAGTGTTGTATGCGCCTCGTATGAAATTGATCCGAACGACATGGCGCCCGTCGCAAAACGCTTGACGATTTCCGCGGCCGGCTCGACTTCATCGAGCGGCACCGGCTGGTCTGCGAATTTCAGTTCAAACAGGCCACGCAGGGTCAGCAGGTGTTCATTCTGCTCATTGACCTGGCGCGCGAATTCACTGTAAGTGCTTGCATCGTTGGCACGCGCCGCATGCTGCAGTTTCGATATCGTGTCCGGTGTCCACATGTGATCCTCGCCGCGCAGGCGGAAGGCATAGTCGCCACCGACGTCGAGGTGGTTCCGGTAGATCGGCGCATCGCCGAAGGCGTCGCTGTGCCAGCGCAAGGCTTCTCCCGCAACCTCCTTGAGACCGATGCCCTCGATCGTGGTCGCGGTACCGGTAAACCAGGTATTCACGAACCCGGTACTCAGGCCGACGGCATCGAAGATCTGTGCACCGCAGTAGGACTGGTAGGTGGAGATGCCCATCTTCGACATCACCTTCAGGAGTCCCTTGCCGACCGCCTTGATGTAGCGCTTTTGCACCTCTTCGGCAGCCAGTTCCTCCGGCAACTGCGAGCGGATGGACTCCAGTGTCTCGAAGGCGAGGTAGGGATTGATGGCCTCCGCACCGTATCCGGCCAGCGTGGCGAAGTGGTGTACCTCGCGTGCCGCACCGGTCTCGATCACCAGGCCCGATTCGGTGCGCAGGCCGGCGCGCACCAGGTGATGGTGTACGGCAGACGTGGCGAGCAGGGCCGGGATGGCGACATGATCGGCATCCACTCCGCGGTCCGACAGGATCAGGATGTTATAGCCGTCCTCGACGGCTTCCTGTGCCTGGCCGCAGATGTCTTTGAGTGCAGCCTCCATTCCGCCGGCACCCTCGCTGAACGGGTAGCAGATGCCAAGTATCCTGGTGCGGAAGGCCCCGTCGGTATGTTCCTGGATATGACGGATGCGCTCGATATCGGAGTTGGTCAGAACCGGCTGACTGACTTCGAGGCGCATGTGCTCACCGGCCGATTCCGGCCCGAGCAGGTTCGGACGCGGTCCGATCAGCGAGACCAGCGACATCACCAGTTCCTCGCGGATCGGATCGATTGGCGGGTTGGTGACCTGGGCAAAATTCTGCTTGAAGTAATTCGACAGCGGCTTTGGCTTGCCGGACAGCACCGCCAGCGGGTTGTCGGCGCCCATGGAGCCGATGGCTTCCTGGCCGGCTGCCGCCATCGGCATCAGCAGGAACTTGACGTCCTCCTGCGTGTAACCGAAGGCCTGTTGCCGGTCGAGCAGCGTCGCGCTGTCCGGCGTCATCGGGCTGGTGCTGGACGGCAGGTCTTTCAGCCTGATCTGGGTCTTGTCGAGCCAGTCCTGGTAAGGGTGGCTGTCGGACAGGTTTGTCTTCAATTCAGCATCATCGATGATGCGGCCCTGTTGCATGTCGATCAGGAACATCTTGCCGGGCTGCAGCCGCCATTTCTTGACGATGCGGTTCTCCGCGATATCCAGCACACCCATTTCCGAGGCCATGACCACCAGGTCGTCGTCGGTCAGCAGGTAACGTGCCGGGCGCAGGCCATTGCGGTCCAGCGTCGCACCGATCTGGCGGCCGTCGGTAAAGGCGACAGCGGCGGGACCATCCCAGGGCTCCATCAACGCGGCGTGGTACTCATAAAAGGCGCGACGCTTGTCGTTCATCAGCGGATTGCCGGCCCAGGCCTCGGGGATCAGCAGCATCATGGCATGTGCCATGGAGTAGCCGCCGCTGACCAGCAGTTCCAGCGCATTGTCGAAGCAGGCGGAGTCAGACTGGCCTTCCGCGATCAACGGCCAGAGTTTTTCGAGGTCGTCGCCCAGCAGCGTCGAGGCCATGGACTGGCGGCGCGCATTCATCCAGTTGATATTGCCGCGCAGCGTGTTGATCTCGCCGTTGTGCGCAATCATGCGGAACGGGTGTGCCAGGTCCCACGACGGGAAGGTGTTGGTCGAGAAGCGCTGGTGTACCAGTGCCAGCGCGCTGCTCAGGCGTTCGTCGCGCAGATCGGCATAGTAGGTATCCACCTGGTCGGCCAGCAGCATGCCCTTGTAGCAGATGGTACGGGCCGACAGCGAAGGCACGTAAAAATGTTCGCAACCCGGCTTGCCGGAATCGCGCACGCTATTCTCCACACGCTTGCGGATGATGAACAGGGAACGCTCGAAGGCATCGGTATCGGCACAGGTTTCACCCCGGCCGATCAGGACCTGGCGCACGACGGGTTCAACGGTCTTGACGCTCTCACCCAGGCCGCTATTGTCGGTCGGCACGTCGCGCCAGCCCAGCAGTTGCTGGCCCTCCTCGACGATGACCTGCTTGAGCAGTGCTTCGCACCAGCTGCGGGTGGCGTCGTTGCGGGGCAGAAACAGCATACCGATACCGTAGTGCCCGGCCTTCGGCAGGGTCATGCCGAGTCCGCTGCATTCCTCGCGCAGGAAGGTATCGGGGACCTGCATGAGGATACCGGCACCGTCGCCGGCCAGCGGATCGGCGCCGACCGCGCCGCGATGGGTCAGATTCTTGAGGATGCGCAGACCCTGCTGGACGATCTCATGGCTCTGGCGGCCCTTGACGTTGGCCACGAAACCGACACCACAGGCATCGTGTTCATTGGCAGGGTCATACAGGCCTTGTCGTGGAGGCAGGGTGCCGTACGTCATTGAGATAACCTTGTACCGAGTCTGTAACCAGGGGCTGACGGCCCATCCGCAGCCAGGAATAACTTTAAATACAATAACTTGTTAGACAGCGCGTCCGCATTTCCGGCACCGGCCGGGCGTTATCGGGGCGAGGCCAAAAGGCCGCACAGTATAGCGCCGACCGGCCGGGGGTTCAATTTAGCGGGGGCAGTTTTTCCCTTTTGCTTTCAGGGATATGCGTGATGGGATTATTCCTGGTCTGCCTGCATGAAAACCACCTGGTAGCCCCGCTTCAGCTGCTCGTCGCGTGCCTGTATCAGGGCGTTCTCGGCGGTTTCGCGGTCCGGATAGTGCTCGCGCGTGACGCGACCGCGCGCGCCCTGGTAGCCCCACTCGCGAATCAGCGACCAGCCCTCGAGCAGGTCCTCCTGCAGGTGCAGGTGGTAAAAGCGGGGTGCCTTGTCTCCCGCCGGCGGTATTTGCATGTAAATGCGCATGGCTGGTTAATTATTAAAAAATAAAAATATCTCGCGCAAAGCCGCTAAGGCGCAAAGAACACAAAGATTATTTCAGATATACATTAGCATTTAATATTATTTAGATTGATCGATTATAAAAAATATTTTTCCTAGAGCCGGATTCACCCCGTAAAGGCTGAACTTGTCCGCGAATCGCACATGTAAAGCGCTCCTCCATCATCAGGAGTCTCGTTCTGATGTAGCATTTGTATTTCTTTGCGCCTTGGCGGCTTTGCGCGAAAATTATGTTTCAAATAGCCGGATTGAACACGCGGTCGTATTCGGCGATGGCATAGCGATCGGTCATGCCGGCGATGTAATCGGCGACGGCGCGCGCCCTGCCGTGTTCACCCTGCCCGGCCTCCAGGTGCTGTGCCTGGAGGCGTGCCTCGTCCGGGAGCAGTCGCGTGTCGGCATAAAAGGCCTCGAACAGGGCGCTGATCGTGCGCGCAGCCTTGGCCGTCATACGGTGCACCCGGTAATGGCGGTACAGATTGCTGCGCAGGTAGCGTTTCAGCTCCAGGTTGCGTTCGCGCATGGGTTCGCTGAATGCAATCAGCGGATCGTCGTGATTGCGCACGGCCTCGATGTTATCGGGTTCGACTTCGCCCAGCGCCGACTGGCTGGTCTCGACCAGGTCGATGACCTGGCAACCGATAAGCCGCCTGACCACTTCATGAATGGTGCGACGTGGTGCCAGTTGCGGGTATTGCCGGCGGACCGTTTCGTACTGTTCGCGAAACAGGTCGACTTCACAGAGGGCGTCGACATCGATCAGGCCGGAGCGCAGCCCGTCATCCACGTCATGACTGTTATAGGCGATTTCATCGGCCAGGTTGGTCAACTGCGCTTCCAGTGAGGGTTGCCTGCGGTCCAGGAAGCGGCGGCCAAGTTCTCCCAGGCGCTCTGCATTCCTGCGCGAACAGTGCTTGAGGATCCCTTCGCGTGTTTCGAACGTCAGGTTGAGACCCGGAAATTCGGCATAACGCTCCTCGAGTTCATCGACTACACGCAATGACTGCAGGTTATGCTCAAAACCGCCGAACTCCTGCATGCAGGCATTGAGGGCATCCTGTCCGGCATGACCGAACGGTGTATGCCCGAGGTCATGTGCCAGCGCGATGCCCTCTGTCAGGTCCTCGTTAAGGCGCAGTGCGCGTGCAATGGAGCGTGCCACCTGCGCGACCTCGATGGAGTGCGTCAGGCGGGTGCGGAACAGGTCCCCTTCGTGGTTAACGAACACCTGGGTCTTGTACTCGAGCCGGCGAAAGGCGGCCGAATGGATAATACGGTCACGGTCACGCTGAAATTCCGTCCGATACGCGGGCGCGGGCTCCTCGAATGAACGCCCTTTGGATATGTCAGGATGAGCGGCGTAGGGCGCTAGAAAGGGGGTGCTGGTATTTTCAGGCATGATGGCATAGTTATTCCGTACAACTCTCCCAAAGGGGGAGGGATTCAGGTGCAGGGTGCGTTTCACGCATCGCTATCGGTGCACGGAGTGCACCCTGCGTATTCTTCATCAGCGGCCCTGTTCAGGCACTTGCCGTGGCTGTCAGTGTTTCACTCAGCAGGCCCGGCTGAAAATCGGCTGTGATAATGGCCTCGCCTATGCGCTTGAGCAGCACCAGGCGCAGCCCGCCATCAACGACTTTTTTATCCACGGCCATCAGGTCCATGAACTGCTGTTCGTCCATCGTATCGGGTGGTTCGGTTGGCAGGCCGGCCTGCCGGAGTATGGACTCCGTACGCTGCACGTCTGCGCTCTCCAGCCAGCCATGGCGCGCCGAAAGGTCGGCGGCCATCAGCATACCGGCAGCCACGGCCTCGCCGTGCAGCCAGTTGCCATAGCCGGTACCGGTTTCGATGGCATGGCCGAAGGTATGGCCGAGATTGAGCAGTGCCCGCATGCCGCTCTCGCGTTCGTCCGCGGCTACGATTTCAGCCTTGATGGCACAGGAGCGCTCGATGGCCGTGGCCAGCGCCGCCTTGTCGCGCGCCTTCAGTGCGGTGACGTTGGCTTCCAGCCAGGTAAAGAAGTCCGCGTCGTAAATCAGGCCGTACTTGATGACCTCGGCAAGCCCGGCCGCCAGCTGGCGGTCATCGAGTGTGTCCAGCGTGTCCGTGTCGATAATCACACAGCCCGGCTGGTGGAAGGCGCCGATCATGTTTTTTCCCAGCGCGTGGTTGACGCCGGTCTTGCCGCCGACCGATGAATCGACCTGTGCCAGCAGGGTGGTCGGGACCTGCAGGAAGGCCACGCCCCGCTGGTAACTGGCGGCCGCGAATCCGGTGATGTCACCAACGACGCCGCCGCCCAGCGCCACCAGGGTACAGCCACGGTTGAAACGCTGCTCGAGCAGGGCGGTAAAAATGGTGTTCAGCGTGTCCAGCGTCTTGTACTGCTCGCCATCCGGCAGGATAACCGTCGCTGTCTGCAGTCCTGCGAGTGAGGCCAGCACACGGTCAAGGTAGAGCGGGGCAACGGTGGTGTTGCTCACGACCATCACCTGACGCCCTGAGATATGCGCTGCCAGCAAATCTGCCTGGTCGAGCAGGTCCTGTCCTATCTGTATCGGGTAACTGCGGTTGCCGAGATCGACAGTAAGTGTGTTCATTGGCAATAGTATGAGGTCAGAGCACAAATTTTCCTAATAATCGCCGTCAGGAATATCAGGAAAATTTGTACTCTGACCCCAAATATTTGCAGATCTGCTTCACTACATCCTGCACGCGTTTGCCGTCGGTGTCGATCACCAGGTCGGCGATTTCGCGGTACAGCGGCTCGCGCTCGGCCATCAGTGCCGCCAGCTTGCCGCGCGGATCGTCGGTCTGCAGCAGTGGACGGTTACGGTCCCGACAGGTCCGCTTGAGTTGCTGATCGACCGAGGTATGCAGGTAAATCACCGTACCGCGCTCGCGCAGGTGCTGACGGTTCAGCGGGTCGAGGATGGCGCCGCCGCCGGTGGCCAGGATGATGTCGGGCAGTTGTGTCAGCTCGTCGAGCACGGCTGCCTCGCGCCTGCGGAAGCCGGCCTCGCCCTCGAGTTCGAAGATCAGCGGTATGTCGACACCGGTGCGGGTCTCGATCTCGTGGTCACTGTCGTGAAAGGGGCGCTTGAGCTGCTTCGACAGCTGGCGGCCAATGGTGGATTTACCGGCCCCCATGGGGCCCGTCAGAAACAAACTGCCCGGCATGTTCATGCCGGGCAGGTATGCCAGATCCAGGGCCGACTGGCAAGTCGTACGGGCATGCGTGATACCCGTAGTGTCGAAGTATCAGATATTCAGGTCTTCCTTGACGATCTTCGGGGTAATGAAGATCAGCAATTCGGACTTGTCGTTCTGTTTGGTGCTTTTCCTGAACATCCAGCCGACGACCGGTAATTCACCAAATATCGGTGTCCGCGTGACATCGTCAATCTGTTGTTCCTCGTAAATGCCGCCAAGTACCAGTGTCTCGCCGTTATCAACCAGCACCTGGGTGGATATCTCGTTGGTGTCGATGGCCGGTACGTTGTCTACCGTGATATCACTGACGGCATCCTTGTTGATGACCAGGTCCATGATGATGCGATCATCCGGCGTGATCTGCGGTGTTGCCTCCAGTCGCAACACGGCCTTTTTGAAGGATGTGGTGGCAGCGCCGCTGGACGAGGCCTCACGATAGGGGATCTCGGTGCCGGTCTCGATGAAGGCGGCCTTCTGGTTGGAGGTCAGCACCCGCGGGCTGGAGATGATCTCGCCCTGGCCTTCGGCCTCCATTGCGCTCAGTTCCAGATCGAGCGTGTAGCTGCCCAGCTTGGCAATATTCACGCCAAAGGCGGAAGCGGCCGAGTCGGCAACCGGCAGGTTGACGATGAAGGGGCTCGGATTCCGGCCACCATAGTCAATCGTGGTAGTGCCATTGTCGACGACATTGGTGTTGTTGAAGCCGAATCGCACGCCGATATCGCGCTTGAAATCATCGTTGGCGGTGACGATGCGGGCTTCGATCAGCACCTGGCGGACCGGGACATCCAGACGTGCGATCAGCTTGCGGATCTCGGTCAGCTTGTCAGCGGTATCCTGCACCAGCAGCGTATTGGTACGCGAGTCGATCGTTGCCATGCCGCGGTCCGACATCAGGGTGGTATCACCGCTCTTCAGCAGCTGGGCGATGTCCCCGGCCTTGGCATAATTGACCTGCATGTATTCAGAGTAGAGCGGCTCGAGTTCCTGGATCTGTTTCTTGGATTCAAGCTCGAGCTTCTCGCGCGCTGCAATTTCCTCGCTCGGCGCCACCAGCATCACGGTGCCGGTCTGGCGCATGGCAAGGCCCTTGGTTTTCAGGATGATATCCAGTGCCTGGTCCCAGGGGACATTCTTCAGCCGAAGGGTCAGGCTGCCGCGCACGGTGTCGCTGACCACTACGTTGATGCCGGTAAAGTCGGCAATCAGCTGCAGGACAGAGCGGACCTCGATGTCCTGGAAATTGAGCGAGAGTTTCTCGCCGGAGAAACCTAGTTCGTCCTTCTTGCTTTCCTCGACTTCCTTCTTGGTCAGCTGGCGGACCTCGATGGTGAACTGGTCATCGGCCTGGTAGGCAATGTAATCGTATTCGCCCATGGGCGTAATGATCATGTGGACATTCTCACCCTTCGTGAAGGTGTCGATGGTCTTTACCGGCGTGGCGAAGTCGAGCACGTCCAGGCGGCGCTGCAGTTCCTGCGGCAGACTGGCACGGTAGAAATCCACCACGACCTTGCCGCTTTCCTGGCGCATATCAACCGGGATAGACGGGTCGGACAGGCTCACGATAACGCGGCCTTCGCCGCCCTCGCCGCGGCGGAAGTCGATATTACTGACCTGGCTTTCGCCACCACCGGTTGCCCTGTCCGCGATGGCCTCGGCCTCGGACAGTTCGCGACCTGCACTCTGGATGGTCAAAACCACTGTATTACCATCGGCATGTGCCTCGTAGGGCACCATATCAATAAGGTTGATTACGACACGCGTACGGCCCTTGGCTTCAACAACGGTCATGCTGTCGGCCATGCCGATGCCGATATTGCTGGTGCGTGTCTTCAGTCCGCTGGAGGTATTCGGAAAGTCCAGGGCAATGCGGGCCGGATTGTCGATAGTGAAACTCAGCGGCTTGACGGCCGGCTGGCTCATGGTCAGGGTGATCTGCGCCTTGTTACCGGGCAGGCTGGTAAAGTCGACGGCCTGCAGCGTGTTCGCGGGAGCCCCGATGGCGAAATGTGCATTCAGCGTGCCGGCCAGGAACAGCATGGCAGCTGTCATCAGCTTGCGCCATTGCGCACCCGACTGATGCCCGAAGGATTCACTCTGTTGCATCCGGCGAGAAAAGTATCCAGTCATTGTTTTCACCCTGTGGGATTATTCACTGATTGCGATCGAGGCCTGGCGTTCTATCCAGCCGCCGATACCGTCAGGAACGATTTCAGTAAGTTCAACTTCAAATTCTGTGACGCGCGTTATCTTGCCATGGTTCTGGCCTGCGTAGTTACCCGGCTGTACGCGGTGAATGGTGCCGTCGGTGTCGTTTATCAGGGCCCAGTTATCCTCGTGCTGTTCCATGGTGCCGACCATGCGCAGGCTGTCCAGCGGGAATTCCTCCAGCGGTTCAGTCGGGCGCTCGAAATCCGGTTTGATACCGGAGCTGACCGGTTTGTTGCTGGCCACGGCGGCCTGCTGATGTGAAAAGGCAGGCTCCGTGAACGGGTCACGCAGGTCGGTTGCCGCATAGATAAAGGATTCGTAGGGCTTGAACTCCGGCAGCGGTTCGATATCGGAACGTTGCTGGTTCTTTACCTGATTGGCGTAGTCTGCCAGGTCGGTGGTCGGATCGCTGCTGCAGCCGGCCAGGGCGGTGACGGCTGCGGCGAGTAACAAGCTGCGAAAAGGATGACTGGAAATAATCATTTCTTGCCCTTGCCTCCGGTTTTCCTGCCCTTGCCTTTACCTTTTTTCTTGCCTTGCCCGCTGGCGCGCTCCTCATCTTCAAGGTAGCGATAGGTCTTGGCGGTCAGGTTCATGGCGAGGCGGCCGGTCTTCTTGCCTTCCTGGCGCTTGATGCTGACATTATGCAGCGTAACGATGCGCGGGAGTGCGGCCACACCGCTGACGAAATCACCGAATTCATGGTAATCGCCCACCACTCTGATATTGATCGGCAGCTCTGCGTAGAATTCACGCGGTACTTCCGGTCTCGGCTTGAACAATTCGAACTCCAGGCCACTGGCGAGACCGGTTTGCGAAACATCGACCAGCAGATCGGCGACCTCGGTCTTGTTGGGCAGCTGGCGCAGCATCGCACCGAATGATTCTCGCATCTCCGCGAGCTGGTTCTCGTAGGCTTCCAGATTGACGGCCTGCTTGGCCTTCTTCTCGAAGACCTTTTTCAGCTCCTGTTCCTTCCTTTCGATTTCCTCCAGGGCCAGCAGCTGGTCCTTGGTGTGGAACCAGTAGCCGAGAAATATAACGCACCCCATCAGGAACAGTATGACGACGGCCTTGGCGGCAGCCGGCCAGCGTGCGACGTTTGTCAGGTCAAGTTCGTTGATATCCATCGTAATTATCCCGCCTCGTCCGGCTTCTGCTTGGCCTTTTGCTTGCCGCGCAGACTGAAGTTGGCGATGCGGCGGCGCTTGGAGGTGGACGACTTGATCTGGTCGAGGCGTGGTCCGCCGAACCACTCCGAGTTCTCAATGCCGCGCATATAATCGGATACGCGGGCATTGGACTGGGCGACACCTTTCATATTGAGGTTGCGACCCTTCTGGGTGAAGGCTTTCAGGTAAACACCATCCGGCAGGGTCCGGACCAGTTCGTCCATCAGGTGAACGCTTTCCGGCCGGCTGCTTTGCAGTTCCTGAATGACATTCATTCGGGCGAGCAGGTCTCCCTTCATCCTTTCGAGTTCCTTGATGCGGCCGATGCGCTTGTTGAGCAGGTCGATTTCGCTCTGCAGGAAATCATTGCGCTCATGCTGGTTACCGATCATGCCGCTGATATGCAGGTGGGAAAACAGCACAATCAGGCCGGCGATAAGGACCGAACCACCCGACAGAAAAGCGAATTCGCGCTGTTTCTGCTTGTTGAGTTCTTCACGCCACGGGAGCAGGTTAATGCGTGCCATATCAGTCGAAGCTCCTGAGGGCCAGTCCGCAGGCGATCAGCAGGGCTGGCGCGTCATTACTCAGTGTCTGCGGCTTGACCCGGGCAGACAGTGACATTGATGCAAACGGATTGGCAATGGTTGTTTCGACGCCGAGTTTGTCCTGGATCATTTCATCCATGCCCGGAATCGACGCGCTGCCACCGGCAAGCACGATGTGATCGACCTTGCTGTGCGGACTGGAAGAGTAAAAGAATTGCAGCGAGCGGCTGGCCTGCTGCGTCATTGCTTCCTTGAACGGCTCCAGTACATCGGTAACGTAATTTTCCGGCAAGCCGCCCTGGCGCTTTGCCATCCCGGCCTCCTCGTAGGACAGGCCATAACGACGCATGATCTCCTCGGTCAGCTGCTTGCCGCCGAACACCGTGTCGCGTGTATAGACACTCTTCTGGTCATGCATGACATTCAGTGTCGTCATGGTTGCGCCGACGTCGATGACTGCAACCGTCTTGCCAGCACCATGGTCTGGCAACTGGTCGGCCAGCAGAGCAAATGCGTTTTCGCTGGCGAACGACTCGACATCCATGATCTGCGTATTCAGTCCACCGGTTTCGACGGCGGCATTGCGCAGGTCGACATTCTCGCTGCGGCAGGCGGCCAGCAGGACATCGACCGTATCGGGATTTTTCTCCGACGGACCAATGATCTCGAAATCGAGATTGACCTCTTCCAGTGGATAGGGAACGTACTGGTCGGCCTCGAGTTCGATCTGGCTTTCCATGTCGTCCTCGCTGAGGCCGGCCGGCATCGGGATCACCTTGGTAATCGTAGAGGAGCCGGCGATAGCGACCGCGGCGTGCCGGGTGCGCGTGCCGGAGCGCTTGACGGCCCGGCGTACCGCTTCACCGACAGCATCGACGTCGGTGATGTTTTTTTCTACCACGGCATTCGGTGGCAGGGGCTCGACGGCGTAGCTTTCGACGCGATAGCGTGTTCCGCTTCGGCTCAGTTCCAGGAGTTTGACCGCCGTGGAACTGATATCCAGACCGATGAGAGGTGGAGTTGTCCGTTTAAAAAGTTGCGCGATTGGCACAATATTTCCCTTTTCTTACCCGCTGTTGTATGACACAGGTAGTTCGCCGCATTAGAGGACATTGCCAACTGATTGTCAACTAATGTGTAATGTGAAACAAAGGTTGTGTTACTGCTTATCGGACGGTTACGCTTTTAGTTTAGAAAAAATGTGTCCCCCCTCCGTTACATCGTAATTTATGATGAGCCGCAAGGTGGTTCTTTGAACCCGATCACAGGTTGCAGAATTTCAAGATGAGCTGGCGTCGAATTTGGGTGTTTTTGCTGTATCTGATGCTGACAGGCATTTTTTTGACGGCCGTTGCGGGAATTATCATTTATGTGAACGTCGCGCCGCAGTTGCCGTCGATCGACGACCTGCGCGATGTGCAGTTGCAGCAGCCACTGCGCGTCTACAGCCGTGACCGGTTATTGCTGGCCGAGTTCGGCGAGAAACGCCGTACCCCGGTGTCCATCGATGAGGTCCCGCCGCTCATGGTAAAGGCCTTTCTTGCGGCCGAGGACGACAGTTTTTTCAGTCATTCCGGCGTGGATTTTCCCGGCCTGTTGAGCGCTGCTATCGAGTTGGCCCGGACCGGCAAGAAACGCCGGGGTGGCAGCACGATTACCATGCAGGTGGCCAGAAACTACTATCTTTCCAGTGAAAAGACCTATTTACGCAAGCTGACAGAAATCCTGCTGGCATTCAGAATCGAGCGCTCGCTCAGTAAAAACGAGATTCTCGAGCTGTACTTCAACAAGATTTACCTGGGACAGCGGGCCTACGGCGTGCAGGCAGCCGCCCGCGTTTACTACGGCCAGGACATCGGTGAACTGTCCCTTGCACGCATGGCGATGATTGCCGCCCTGCCCAAGGCCCCGTCGCGGGTCAATCCGGTCACCAGCCCGCAGGCGGCCATCGACCGGCGCAACTATATCCTCGGCCGTATGCAGCAGCTGGGCTATATCGATGAGGACACCTACACCACGGCCGTGGCCGAGCCGGATGGTGCCCGCCTGCACAAGGTCAGCGCGGCGGCCAGCGCGCCCTACGTGGCGGAAATGGTCCGCAACGAAATGTTCAAGCGCTACGGGCCGGCCGCGTACACCTCCGGCTATGAGGTGATTACCACCATCGACACGAAACGCCAGGCCGCTGCCAACGTGGCGCTGCGCAATGGACTGCAGGACTATAGTCGCCGCCATGGCTATCGCGGGCCGGAGGCAAAGGTCGCACAGCTGGCCGACGACGAGGCATCACGCCTGGCCGTGCTTGCCGGATATCCACGGGTCGGTGATCTGTACGCGGCACTGGTAACCGCTGTCGCCGAGCAAGCGGCCACGCTGTTGCTGGCGAACGGTGCCCAGGTCACCCTGTCGTGGGATGGCCTGTCCTGGGCACGCCCCTACCGCAATGCCAATCGTGCGGGTGCGAAACCGAAACGCGCCGCCGATATTCTGGCGGTCGGTGATATTGTACGTATTAATCAGAATGATAAAGGTGACTGGAGCCTTGCGCAGGTGCCGAAGATCGGCGGTGCGCTGGTATCGCTGCGTCCCCAGGATGGGGCCATCGATGCGCTGGTGGGCGGCTATGATTTCAACCACAGCAAGTTCAATCGGGCCACGCAGGCCCAGCGACAACCCGGGTCCAGCTTCAAGCCGGTCATTTATTCCGCCGCGCTCGAGAAAGGCTTCACACCGGCCAGCATGATCAACGATGCACCGGTAGTGTTCGATGATCCCAGGCTGGAATCAACCTGGCGACCGGAAAACTACAGCGGCAAGTTCCATGGACCAACGCGTCTGCGCGAGGCACTCTACCGTTCCCGCAACCTGGTTTCGATTCGCATCCTGCGCTCCATCGGCGCCGATTTCGCGGCCGAATATGCCGAACGCTTCGGGTTCGAGGCGGACAAGCTGCCGCATGACCTGACCCTGGCACTGGGCAGCGCCAGCGTGACACCGCTGCAGATGGCGCGCGCCTACGCCGTGCTTGCCAATGGCGGCTATCTGGTCAAGCCTTACCTGATCCTGCGCATCCATGATGCGGCCGGCGATGTTGTGTTCAGTTCGTGGCCGATGGTTGCCTGTGCCGACTGCCCGGCTTCTATGGAGACGATCACCGGTGCCGGTCAGGAAACGCTGCCGCTGGCCCGGCCGGTACTGACACCGCAAAACGTCTGGCAGATGACATCCATGATGCAGGATGTCATTCGGCGCGGTACCGGCGTTCGGGCCAAATCGCTGGGGCGCAATGACCTGGCAGGCAAGACCGGGACGACCAACGACCAGATGGATGGCTGGTTTTGCGGTTTCAATGAGGCGGTTGTGGCAACGGCCTGGGTTGGTTTTGATACGCCGGCGCCGCTCGGTCGTGGCGAGACCGGTGGCCGCTCGGCATTGCCGGTGTGGATCGACTACATGGCCGTTGCGCTGAAGGGCATGCCCGAAACCACCCGTAAACCGCCGGAAGGCATGGTCACGGTGCGTATCGACCCCGCTACCGGTCTGCTGGCTGCCAGCGGTCAGCCGGGTGCGATTTTCGAAACCTTCCGGAAAGAACAGGTGCCCCGGCAGACCAGTGATGTCTTGTCATCCGGTGTCCGCGGGACCGATAACGTCATTGACGAGCAGTTGTTCTAGTTCAGGTTTATCCGTTCAACCGGATAAACCTGCAGGAGCGCGGGAACGCGCGAACTTGCTGGATCGACGCGGCGGATGCGCGGACATCGTCAGCTCCTACAGCAGAATGATCTGGCTGATCAGAGTGCCTTTCAGAGTTCCTTAATGTCATCGACGATACTGTCAATCGATGCCTGGAAGCCGCGGCGCTCGGTTTCATCGAGCGGCAGCTCGATAATTTTCCTGATGCCGTCGCGTCCGAGGATGGCCGGTACACCGGCCGTGATGTCGCGCTGACCGTATTCGCCATCCAGTACGCAGACACAGGACAACAGGCGGTCACGGTTGCTGTTGATGGCATCTACCATGGTGGCAACTGCCGCGGCCGGTGCATTGTAGGCGCTGCTGTGCTGGCGCATCTCCAGCACTTCCGCGCCACCATGGCGGGTTTTCTCGTTAATGTATTCGATGGTTTTCTCATCGACGAAGGTGGTAACCGGCAAACCGTTGATCGTGCTGAAGCGGGTCAGGGGCACCATGGAATCACCATGACCGCCAATGACCATGGTGTGGACGTCCCGCACCGAGATGCCGGTTTCCTCGGCCATGAAACTGGCCATGCGCGCCGCATCCAGTACGCCGGCCTGGCCGAACACGCGCCGCCGGTCCCAGCCGGTGCGCTTCCAGGCATGCCAGGTCAGGACGTCGACCGGGTTGGTGACCAGCATCAACATACAGTCAGGCGCATGTTCCAGTACCTGGTCAACAATAGAATCGATGACCGCGCGGTTCACATTCAGCACATCGCTGCGCGACATGCCGGGTTTGCGCGGCGAGCCGGCAGTGACGATCACCAGGTCCGAACCGGCCAGCAGGGCAGGGTCGGCACCGCCTGTCAGGCGACAGTCAAAGCGGTGCGCTGCGGCCGACTGGCGGATATCCAGCGCGGCCCCGGCGGCGGCGCCATCGCGGACATCGAGCAGCACCAGGTCGTGGCACATGTCCCGTTGCGCCAGAATCTGCGCAGTCGATTCACCTACGCGGCCTGCGCCGATGATGCTGATCTTGTTCATCCAGTGATCCCTTGATGGTTTCCAGTGGGTGCAGTCCGGAGCACTCTCGATAATGTGTCAGTCGGCGAGACTCCCGTGCCCGGTGCGATACCGGGACTGATTTTGCGGACAAGTATATAGTTCTGACAACGGCTGCACAAAATCCGTTTTGCCAGGTCTAGCGGACAATCTTGATCAGGCTGGAAGCGTCCGGTTCGCCATCGGGGTAATTGCCGTTGAGCAGCCGTAATTGCTCCTCTGGCAGATGGGTGACGGGCGATGTGCGCGCGAGGTCGGCGTAACGCGTCCCCGGGGTCGCCCTGATGAGGCCGAGGCGTTTGCCGGCCGCCAGTTCTTTCTCTTTCCCGCTCAGGGCATGATAGCTGTTTACCGTGTCGAGAATGACCGGGTCATAGTCCTGCATCTGGCTGCGTTGTTTTGCAGCCCCGGCAATGATCCAGGCCTTGTCGTTACGAAACAGGACCGCGTAGCGCACCCGGCGGGTTCCCCAGGGTGTCTTGCCGTTGGCGATGGCGGTGTAGCCCTGCAGGCCATCGACAGTGATGGCCCTGCCTGACTTCATGTTATCCAGTTTCATGCGTTGTGTCATGAACGCCTGCGGGCTGATGCGCTTGTTGAGATCTGTGATGGTCAGCTGTACCAGGGCCTTGTTCTCCGGTGCGATGGCCATCACGCGGTCCGACGTGTTGTCGATCCGCCAGTCTGCCGGGAAGGTCAGGCCAAAGTCCAGATCACGGTGATAGAACCGGTTGTTGCGCAGTATCCCGTCGCGTTCGCTGTCGCCGAAGACGAGGCCGTCGATCGCGTGCAGATAGCGGTCACGCCCGATATGCGCGGTGTTTGCCTGCCGAAATTTCCCGGCCGCCGCCACGACTTCCTGGAAGCGCTTGTCATTCTCGGGGTGCGTCGAGAACAGGCCGTGATAGGCGGTCGGTTCGCGGTCCTCCTGTTCGGCAACCAGCTTGTCGAAGGCCTCCTGGTTCTTCAGTACGCCGACGACCTTGAGCATGCCCCCGGGGTCGTAACCGCTCTTTGCCAGGTACTCGGCCCCGAGTCGATCCGCTTCAAGCTCGTGTTCGCGCCCGTAGCCGCGCACGACCGCGGTCCCGGCCAGCCTGCTCAGGTCGCCGGCACCCTGGATACCGGTGGATGCCGACACCACGGCGCCGAGGATACCCGCCATGGTTGCCGTGCCATGCTGACGGACACTGTGGCGTGCCGTCACATGGCCGATTTCATGGCCCAGTACCGCCGCCAGCTCCGCCTCCGAGTTGAGGTAGGCCAGCAGCCCGCGCGTAATATAGATGTAGCCGCCCGGCAGGGCGAAGGCATTCACCTTGTCGCTGTCCAGGACCGTGAAACGGTAGATCAGGTCCGGACGGTGGCTGTTGGCCGCCACCTGCTCGCCGATTGTCTGTACCAGGCTGGCCAGTTCCGGGTCATCATAGACCGGAGATTCCTTGACGATCTCGGCGCTGTACTGGCGGCCGAGACTGATTTCCTGCTCCTCCGACATGAGGACAAAGTCCTGGTTGCCGGTGACCGGATTGGTCGAGCAGGCGCTGGCCAGCAGGGCGGATACCAGGAGGAGTAACAATCGGATTGCGTGTCTTGAATTCATGGTGCCTGTCTGCTGAGGATCGCCATGGCGGCAGGGTGTCTGACGGTCATGACCAGCCCGGAAGGCCGTGCCCTGATCCAGCCTCGTAATTCGACCGTCTGGCCGGGGAGGTGTTCCATATAGGCAGGCGGGAAGTTGACCTGGTCCTGTTTGCCGACCCGTACGCTGAGCGGACCCTCCAGCTCCAGCCAGGCGGTACCCCCTGCATAGCGCACGCGCGAGACGGTAGCGTGGATGATTCGAAAGCCGCGGGTTGAGGCCGGCAGGCTGCGGGCGTCGTGGACCTGGTAGCGCGGGTGCTTCCAGATACCGCGGCGCTCGATTCGGGCCCGGTCTTCCTGCTGCTGATAGCAGTCATGTGCCCAGGTATTCGGTGGCACGACCAGGGTGGTTGCCAGGCCCGCCTGCAGCAGGTGGACGGCGACATTGTCGCCGCTGTCCACGAAGGCATGCGCCAGCAGACGACCGTAGTGGTCTTCGTGTTCCCGGCCATATTGCAGCAGCAGGCTCCGGTTGTTCCGATCGATCAGCGCTTGCAATGCGGCAGTGGCCTCATTCGCAAACGGTTCCCCCTCAGGCTGGTCCGGCCGGAGCTCCGGCGCATTGATGCCGATCAGGCGCACCCGCCGGCCGTCCGCGAGTTTGACGGTGTCTCCGTCGTAGACATGCACCACGGTCACGCGTTCGCTGGTCTCCCGGGCGGGGCATGCACCGGCCAGGGCTTGCTGTGCCTGCAGCAACAGCAGCAGGCACAACGCAAAAGGGGCGCCCGTAATGGACGCCCCTTTGCCGGAGGAATACCTGGAAGGCATCGACTGGTAGTTCAGCCCTTGCCGTAGCGCTGCCGGAACTTGTCTACGCGGCCGCCGGTATCGAGCATCTTCTGCTTGCCCGTGTAGAACGGGTGGCACTTGGAACACACCTCGATGCTGAGATCATGGCCGACGGTGGATTGTGTCTCGAACGACTCTCCGCAACTGCACGTGACCTTGATGGCCGCGTAGGCGGGATGTATATCAGCTTTCATAACTGCTCCGGTTGTGCTGGTCGGTTCCGTGGATAGCTGCCAGGGCCCCGAAAAGGCCGGAAATAATACGTGATACCCGTTATGTCGGCAAGCGTCAGCGTCGAAAATCCAGTATCCGGGCAGTGTCCCGGCCGCTTTCCTCGCGAGCGGGCAGTTGCCGCAGCCGGGCCAGCAGTCCGTCATCGCCAAGGATGCTGTCCCACATCATTTCCTGCATGCGCACACAGGCGGCCAGCGGGGTTGGCGCGGTTTCCCGGATGCAGTCAAGCTTCCACTGCAGGCGGCGCAGTTGCATCTGGCAGCGTGCCGGGGCATTGGAGATGACGGCCTCGATGGTATTTATTCTTTTTAATTCAAACGCTTCTGGGTCTGTATGGGCGAGTATGGCCCACTGATCAAAATCAAACCCGTCGTTTTCCTGCTGTTCCTGCATGTCTCACTCCGTGCGGCCTGCATATCGCGGCCATTGTTGTTGTCAGGAGTGGATAAAATGCTAGCACAGGCTATGGAGGGTCGATACTGGACTGGAGTCTTAGCATGCAATAGGTAATTTATACAACAAGATATGTGAGATTGCCTGTGGATAAACCTGTGTATATCCGGTGACTTGCTGTGGATAACCGGGATTAATTCGCCGGCACGGTGCGCTCCCGGGCCCAGTTGCGCAGGCGGGCAATGTGTTCCGCCATCACCTGCGACAGGGGCCGGGTCTGGCGGATTTCCCTGCGGATGTGTTCCGTATCCAGGGCGACATTGTCCTCACGCGCCAGGTAGGTGGCAGCGACCACCGCCTGCTCGATCTCGGCGCCGGAAAAGCCTTCGGTTTCCTTCGCCAGGTCAAGGAGGTCGAAATCCACCGGCGTGAAGTCCCGTTTGCGCAGATGGATAGCGAATATTTCCGCACGGGTGGCGGCGTCCGGCAGATCGACGAAAAAAATCTCGTCCAGCCGGCCCTTGCGAATCAGCTCCGGTGGCAGGTGCTCGATGACGTTGGCGGTGGCGACGATAAACACCGGCGCCTGTCGTTCCGCCATCCACGTCAGCAGGTTGCCGAGCAGGCGGCGCGACGTGCCGTTGTCATTGTCACCCGAGGCAATCGCCTTCTCTATTTCATCGATCCACAGTACGCACGGCGCCATGGCCTCGGCCGCCTGCAGCGCCTCGCGCAGGTTGCGTTCGGTCTCGCCAAAGAACTTGTTATACAGGGTGCCAAAGTCCAGCCGCAGCAGCGGCAACGACCACAGACCGGCGATGGCGCGCGCGGCGAGACTCTTGCCGCCGCCCTGGACGCCGACCAGCAATATGCCCCTGGGCATATCTTTGCCGTCGCGGGCATTCAGAAAGGTGCTGCGCCGGCGCTCGACCCAGCGCTTGAGGTTTTGCAGGCCGCCAACCGCGCCAAAATCGTCGGTGTCGAATTCGCAGGAAATAGCGCCGTTGTGTTCGAGCAGCTGGTAGCGTGCCCGGGTGACGCGCTCGAGGTCCTGGCCGTTGATGGCGCCGTCGTCATGAATAATGGTGCGGACGATGCGCCGCGCATCGCCGGTGGTCAGCCCGCGCAGCTGGCTGCTGACCAGGTCGAGTGTCTTGCGATCGGTGTGTACCTGCCGGCCGCGGCGGGCCTGTGACCAGTGCCCCGCCTCCTCACGGATCAGGGCCTCGATCTGTTCGGCACCCGGCAGGGACAGTTCGAAGCGCGCGCTGTAGGCGGACAGCTCGGATGGCAGCCTCAGCTCATGGCTGACAAACACCAGCGTGTGCCCGAGTTCCGGGTAGTCGAGGGCGATTTCCTTGAGCAGGCGTATGTTGTAGGGGTCATCCAGGTAGGGATGGAAGTCCAGCAGCAGATAGATGGTCGGGGTATTGGTTGCCTTGATCTGGCCGAGCGCCTGTTGCGGCTCGCTGGCATGCTTTTGGGGCGCCAGATCCAGGTCGATGCGCTGCAGACCGGAGGTGGCTGACCAGGCCATGACCGGCATACCCAGCCGCATTGACAGCTTCGTGAATAACTGGCTGACGTGCCGCTCATCGCGTGTCTCGATGCTGATCAGCGGGATGCGCGAGCGCAGTAACAGTTCCAGGTCATGCAGGTCGTTGGTCACGTCGGGTCACCGGGTAATGTGGCTTACCGGGTTATCGACCGGGCCGGCATGAAAATAAGTGCTGTATTACGGAACTACAGAAACTCACAGGCCGTAATCCGGTCGAGCCGGATGCTGTGCTCGAGGTCGCGCGAATCACGCACGCGCAGGTATTCCCCGCCATCCCGTGTAAACAGATCAACGGGTGTCACCGTTTCGCTGTAATCGACCTGTACTTCACCATGCCATGTCAGCGCCAGCCTGCGGCGTTGCATGATGGCGAGTTCATATGCGCTGTGCAGGCTGCAATCGATTGGCGTGTAGTCACTCATCGTCGCGTCCCGCCGTGAGGGTGAAGGTTTCTCCCGGCAGACTGACGTCCAGGTGAAACTCGATCGGCCGGCAGCATACCGGGCAGTCTTCGATGTAATCCTGGCTGCCGGCGGACGTGTCCACCTCCGTGTCGAAGGGTTCACCGCAGTACGGGCAGTCAACGTGTGTCAGCATGGGCGGCCTGCTCCGGCATCCAGTACTGCAGCAGCTCGTTGAGGTAGCGTTGCCCGCGTGCAGTTGCCTGCAGCCGCTGGTCCTGTCCGGTGAGCAAGCCGGTATCGAGTGCGCGGGCGACCGGTGTTTCGATGCACGCAAACGGCAGGCCGGTGGCCTCGGTAAATGCCTGTTGGGTAAAGCCGGCATCCAGGCGCAGTGCGTTCATGACAAATTCAAGTGCCGCATCCTCCGCGGACAACACGGTCGATGAGCTGATGCGCCGTGCACTGTGTGCGGCTTCCAGGTATCGCTCGGGATGCCGTGTCTTCGCCGTGCGGGTGATTTGCTGCCGTGCGGCATCGGTGACCTTGCCGTGGGCGCCGGCACCGATGCCGAGGTAATCACCGAACTGCCAGTAATTCAGGTTATGCCGGCACTGTTTGCCACGACGTGCATAGGCCGACACTTCGTAGTGTTCGAAGCCGTGTTCTGCCAGCACGGATTTCCCGCCGGATTGCATGGCCCACAGCGCATCATCGTCGGGCTGACGTGGCGGGTGTCGGTGAAACCAGGTGTTCGGCTCGATGGTCAGTTCATACCAGGACAGATGTGCGGGCTCGAGATCGATGGCGGTGTGCAGGTCTGCGCGTGCCTGTTGCAGGGTCTGGCCGGGCAGGCCGAACATCAGGTCGAGATTGAAATTGTCGAAACCGGCGGCGTGGGCGGCCTCTGCGGCGCGGATGGCGCCCCGCCCGTCATGAATGCGACCGATCTTCTCCAGCAGTTCGTCCCGGAAACTTTGTACGCCGATCGACAGGCGGTTCACGCCGGCGGCGTGGAAGCCGCGGAAGTGCGCGCTGTCCACGGTGCCGGGATTTGCCTCGAGTGTGACCTCGGCGCGGGGATCAAGCGTGATGCGTGCCCGAATGCCGCACAGCAACCGGTCGATGGACTCCGGTGTAAACAGGCTGGGGGTGCCGCCCCCGATGAAAACGGTTCCCAGCGTGCGGCCCCAGACCGACGGCAGGTCCTGCTCCAGGTCGGCGAGCAGGGCATCCACGTAAGCCTGCTCGGGTACGCTGTCTTTGACCGCGTGCGAATTAAAATCACAGTACGGGCACTTGCGCACGCACCACGGCATGTGGACATAGAGGGCCAGCGGCGGAGTGGTGGTGAAGTTGAACATTCAGTATCGGCGATTGCAACCCGGGTTCATTAACCGGCGTTGCGGGCTGCGTGCACAGGCTGGTGGAGCATCGAACCCGCAGGATAGCGCGACTGTGTAGTTGTGTAAAAAGGGCCGTTGGTTATACCTGTCTGCGGGGTGTGCACCTCATCAATATATACGGCGTCTTTACGCGGCATACGCCATCCCTGTTTTCCCGATTGGCGGGGATTCATCATAAATACATGCGGTTACCGAAGTCGCTGGTATGCAGAGCCGGGGCTGGCGGGGAGTGTGGAGCGGTGCGGTCATCGGCCTGATTCCAGGGAATCGGGTGGTTATAACTGCCAGTGACTACACTTTTAGTATGATACAGCAAATAGGGTCTCCAGCAGGCGGGTGATGCCGGGCACGGCTGCCATTGATGTTTTTCTAGTCAATCGAGTGGAGAAACAAAAATACGGAAATGACAGGTCGGTCTGCAAAGCATCTCCCCTGCAAGGGAGGCATGTTCGACAGGGGGGGATCATGCGCCTTCACATCCTGGCAATACCAACCATAGTGCGAATACGTTACCAGTTCACCAGTCTGCTGCTTGCATGGCTGCTGGTCGGCTGCTCGCAGCCGGATGACCACAATCAACTGGAAGTGCTGCGCGTCGGCGTGCTGCCTGACCAGCAGTCGCAGCGGTTGACGAAACGCTACACAAGGCTGCTTGAATATCTGGCCAATGAACTTGGCGTTGCATATGAACTGGTAATTCCCGACTCCTACAACGATCTTGTAGAAAGTTTTGTGCAAAAGCAGGTCGATCTGGCTTATTTTGGCGGCGTAACCTATATCCGGGCCCATGATCAGGCCGCCGCTGTCCCGCTGGTGATGCGGGATATTGACCGGAAATTCACCAGCTACTTCCTGGTCAAGGCGCAACAGCCTGCAAAGGCCATAACAGAATTACGCGGGCAACGTTTCAGCTTTGGCGATTTAAGCTCGACATCCGGACACTTGATGCCGCGTTACTTTCTGGGGCAGCAAAATATAATACCGGAAACATTCTTCAGCGAGGTGCGCTATTCGGGGGGGCACGACAAAACGGCACAGTGGGTGCAGGACGGCACCGTCGATGTCGGTGTCGCCAATGCCACTGTGGTCAGGCGCATGGTCGAGAGTGGCCTGCTGAGCAATGACGAGGTGCGAGTATTGTGGGAAACCCCCTATTACGCGAATTATGTCTGGGCAATACAGCCGTCCGTAAGTTTGGCGACCGTAAACCGGATGCGGGATGCTTTCATGGCCCTGTCCGCCAGCAATCCATTGCACGCCGAAATCCTGTCAATGCTTGGCGCAAAATCCTTCCTGCCGGCCAGTCATGGCGATTTTCGCGCACTGGAGAGCATCCTGAAAGTGAAAGCACTGGCGCAGAATGACGTTGATACCGTCGATACAAATTAGCAGACCATGACTGTATCCCGGATATTCAGACATGCTGTTATGCTGGTGATTATTTCGTCAGTCGCGATGCTGGGCCTGTTTGCCGCCGTTTACTGGAACGACCAGCGCGACAGGCAATATCATGAATTGAACCAGCATTATCACCTGGGCAGTTTAAAACACGTTGCCGTCATCAATGAGGCAATCCAGTCACTCAAACTTTGGCATCTTGCTGCAGGCGATGGCAAATACCGCGAGATGCAGCCTGGCATACAGGCACAAAATGACCTCAACGTAGCTAATGAGATCGATCTGATTGTAGCCGAAGCGGACAGACTGCAGGCGCTGCAGCGACGCTATGCCGTGTCGCAATTTGAGTCCTTGTCGGCGCGCCTCCAGAAGTCCATGGAGGTATTCAGACATCGCCCGGCCGGCGATGTCCCCGCACAGTACGGATATGTAAATGCATTGGAGCCACTCCTGGTCGAGTTGCAGCAATTGGAACGTCTGCATCAAATACTCCTGGAAGAACGTGTTGCAGCTGAAGCTGTCCGCAAGCAACGCGACAGAGTTGTCACTATTGTGGCAGTGTTTTGTATCCTGCTGTGTTCAGCCGCACTGATTGGCTATTTTCTGCGGCAGGTGCGTACTGCGCTGGTTCGCCAGCAGCAAGCCGAAGACAGGCTGCAAAATATCAACACCAGGCTCGATCAGCGGGTCCGTGAACGTACCGGGGAACTGGAGGATGCCAGAGATGAAGCGGAGCGCGCGAATCGGGCAAAGTCAGAGTTCCTGTCCCGTATGAGTCATGAGCTGCGCACCCCGATGAACGCCGTGCTGGGGGCGGCCCAGTTACTGGAATATACCGGTGACCAGCTGGATTCCAAGCAGCGAAGGTATGTCGAGCTGATCAAAAGCGGAGGCGGTCACCTGCTGGAGCTTATCAATGAAGTCCTTGATCTGGCGCGTATCGAGTCCGGCAATTACGAGCTGCAGCTGGAGCCGGTTTCCATCGGGCTGCTCGTGCAGGAATGCATCGGCCTTCTCGGTCCAATTATCAAAAGCAGGCAGTTGCACCTGGAAAATCACATCGATACTGATGATGACTACATCACTGCCGATCCAAAATGCCTGCGCCAGGTGCTACTCAACCTGATGAGCAATGCCGTCAAATATAATCGGGATGGCGGGAAAATCATGCTTTATTGTGACCGAAATACACCCGGCCGGATCAGGCTCGGTGTGAGTGACACGGGGCCGGGTATAACAGCCGCCGACCAGTCGCACATCTTCCAGCCTTTTAATCGCCTGCATACCGATGCCCACGTCGAGGGCTCCGGTATTGGTCTTGCCGTGAGCAAGGAGCTGGTGGAATTGATGGGTGGGGAATTGACAGTAGACAGTCACCCCGGGGAAGGCAGCACATTCTGGATCGAGCTCAACACCGAGGGGGCCGGGCGCGATACCGGCATGCGGGAAACGTCCCCCGGGGGAGTGTCTGGAAAGCCGCGCGCCACTGCGGGTTGAAGAGGCATGTGCTTCCGGTTACAAAAGAAATAACCCGGACATCTGGATCTCGCCGGGAGTCAGGCAACCGGGACGGCAGCAGATGTGCCGCGGCAATTGCGAGGATCCACGGGAGGATTGTCACGCGCCTGACTGCGCGGTGTGGTTAATGATATGTGCAGTCAAGCCGATATCCAGTCGGGTGAGAGCGAAGACAGATTCTGTGATCAGGATAATGTGGGCATTCAGGCAGTTGTTTATATGAAATATTACTATCCTATCGTTGGCCTGCTGGTCCTGCATGTGGTGTTTCTGGCGCTTGATGCCTATTCTGCTACACACCTGGACAGCGTCATGCACCTGGCCGGCGGTATTGCGCTCGGGATGTTTGTTCTCGGCGTGCTGGCCTGTACCGTCAGCAGGGGATGGTGCCCCGATCCCGGCCAGCATCTGGCACTGGTGCTGGTTGTATCACTGGTCACAACCGGCGCCGTTTGCTGGGAATTTTACGAGTGGATTTCGGATGCATTCTTCGGTACCCACCTGCAGCTCACGGTAGCGGACACAGTCAAGGATCTGCTCCTTGGTTTGCTGGGCGGCGTTCTGTACGCGGTGTATTCACTTGTTGTCCATCCGGCAGCCAAACATGGCATCGCCAGCCGCAGCGAGTGCAAACCGGTACGGCACGAGGGCTGACGCTATTCCGGATGCGATGGTGCTTCAGGCGCGGTGCCGGTATGGGTCGATGGCTGCGCCGGTGGGACGGGGATATCAACAAGTAGATAGTCGTCTTCCGAATGTGCAACACCGCCGAACTTCCTGGCGAGGGCCAGCATTGTCCTGTTGTTCGGGCGGATGTATCCCCTCAATACCTTAATGTGAGCCTCGCTGGCTGAATCGATCAGGCGCCCGACCAGCAGGCTTCCCAGGCCTGAATGCTGGTATTCATCGACGACCGTGACGGCAAACTCCGCGACACCGGGTTCGTCCTCGATGCGCACATAACGCGCCAGTCCGATCCCGGTTGACTCTGTGTCATCCTGCACAAATGCGCACCATGCAAGGCGGTCACTGTTGTCAAGATTGGCAAGATAGTCGAGTTGTTGTTCGCTTAACTGCTGCGGGACATAGCCAAACCGGTAATAGCGGCTTTCCGGTGACAGGTGACACCAGGCGGAGCGGATTCCTTCCTTCAGATGCTGTCTGTCATCGCCACTGTTTGTATGACAGCACAGACGAATCACGCAGCGGGTGCCGTCCCTGAGCGTTGCATTGATATCGGGTGATTGCATTTGACCGTACCATGATCCCGGACCGGTGGTGACATGCCTGGCTTAGCAGGCGCCGGCCGGACCGGGGTATGGCTCAGCTGTAAATTTCGCGTGCTTTCAGGGCGTCAACCAGCAGGCGTAATGCCTGCCCGCGATGACTGAGGGAATTTTTGACGTCCGGTTTCAGTTCCGCAGATGAGCAGTCATGTGTCGGCACGTAGAACACCGGGTCATAACCGAAACCGTTGTCGCCGCGCGGCTCGAACAGGATGCGGCCTTCCCAGGTGCCCTGGCAGATAAGCGGTGTCGGGTCCTCTGCATGGCGCATGTACACCAGCAGGCACTGAAACCGGGCGGTGCGCGCGTCCTCCACCACATTGTGCAGATCCTGCAGCAGCTTTTCGAGATTCGACTGGTCGCTGGCACCCGCCCCGGCATAGCGTGCGGAATAGATACCGGGGGCACCATTGAGTACATCTACCTCCAGTCCCGAGTCATCGGCGATGGCGGGGAGGCCGGTATGTGCTGCGGCATTGCGTGCCTTGAGGATGGCGTTCTCGACGAAGGTGAGGCCGGTTTCCTCCGCGTCTGCCACGTTGAATTCGCTTTGCGGTCGCACGTTGATATGCAGCCCGGCCAGCAGCTGGTTGATCTCGCGTACCTTGCCGGCATTGCTGCTGGCGAGAACGATGTCTGTCATTGAAATACCATACCTTTGTTAAATTACTGTTCGCGCATACCTGCGCTCCTACAATTGCAATGTCCCTGTAGGAGCGGACGTTGTCCGCGAATAACATGAATGATATATCCTAAGATTCCAGTGCCGCCTGCTGGCTGTCCAGCAACTCGATGATGCCTTTTTTCGCCAGTGCCAGCATGGCGTTCAGCTCGTCCTGGCTGAAGGCATGGCCCTCGGCGGTGCCCTGCACCTCGATGAAGTCGCCCTTGTCGTTCATGACGACGTTCATGTCGGTCTCGGCGTTGCAGTCTTCCGGGTAATCCAGGTCGAGCACCGCTGTGCCCTGGTAGATGCCGACCGAGACCGAGGCGACCCGTCCGGTCAGTGGTGTGATATCGAGTTTTCCGTTGTCACGCAGTGACTGGAGGGCGTCGGCCAGGGCGACGAAGCCGCCGGTAATGCTGGCCGTGCGCGTCCCGCCATCCGCCTGGATGACGTCGCAGTCGATGGTGATGGTGCGTTCACCGAGCTTTTTCATGTTCACCACGGCGCGCAGCGAGCGGCCGATGAGCCGCTGGATTTCCATGGTACGGCCGCCCTGCTTGCCGCGTGCGGCCTCGCGTCCCATGCGGCTGGTGGTCGAGCGCGGCAGCATGCCGTACTCGGCCGTCACCCAGCCTTCACCCTTGCCGCGCAGGAAGGGCGGCACGCGGTCCTCCACGGTGGCATTGCAGAGCACGCGGGTGTCGCCGAACTCGACCAGCACCGAGCCCTCGGCATGCTTGGTGTAGTTGCGGGTAATGCGGACGTGACGCATGGCGTCCGGCTGGCGGCTGCTGGGGCGCATGATGGCTCCTCGGGTCTGTGTGAGGCGCGGATTATAACTGAACACCGGTGTTTGCATGACGCGTTTTTCCCATTCACGTGCTTATGGCTTACCATGGCCGCCGGAATCAACAGCACGCACAGGGAGTCCGTATGGTCCACAGCATGACAGCCTTCGCCCGCCGGGAGACCGATCTCTACGCCGGGGCCCTATCCTGGGAACTGCGTTCCCTGAACCATCGCTACCTGGAAATCTCCCTGCGGCTGCCCGAAGATCTGCGGGCGCTGGAGACCGCCGTGCGCGAACGGGTCAACGCGCGCCTGGCGCGTGGCAAGGTCGATTGCATTTGCCGCTTCCAGGCCGCGACCCGCACTGCAGTACCGGTCGACGTGGACCGGGACAATCTCGCGCGCCTGCTGGCCGCCTGCGACACCGTCTCTGCCGGCTTGCCCGCCGTTACACCCCCTGGTCCGCTGGATCTGCTGCGCTGGCCGGGTATCGTCCGTGATGAACCGCTGGATACGGCACCGTTGATGCAGGGCGCGCTGGAATTGCTCAATGCGACCCTGGACGAGCTGGTCGAGAGCCGTGCCCGCGAGGGCGAGTCGATAACCGCTGTGCTGACGCAGCGTTGCGATGCCATGCTCGAGCAGGTAGCAAAGGCGCGCGTGCTGTTACCGGATATTCGCGCCGGCCTGCGCCGCAAGCTGGAGCAGCGCCTGGCGGAGCTGGATATCGACGTGGAGCCGGGCCGCCTAGAACAGGAGCTGGTGCTGCAACTGCAGAAGATCGACGTGGACGAAGAGCTGGACCGGCTGGCAAACCATGTCGGTGAAGTGCGCCGGGTTATCGCCAGCGGTGAGCCGGTCGGGCGCCGGCTGGATTTTCTGATGCAGGAACTGAACCGCGAGGCCAACACGCTCGGTTCGAAATCGGTCGTGACCGATACGACCAATATCTCCGTTGAACTCAAGGTCCTGATCGAGCAGATGCGCGAACAGGTGCAGAACGTGGAATAATCCCGTCATTGCAGGCCGCAACAGCGGCATGACGATCTCGTCAACCTGCACATGGAGTTTTCAGTGTGCGTTCAGGAGCTTGTTGCGTCATTCCCGGCAAAGACCGATTAATCCGATGCTTCCTTCAAAATGATGAGCTCAGAAAGTAACAACAGGGGCACTCTGTACATCATCTCCGCGCCGTCCGGTGCGGGAAAATCCAGCCTGCTGCGTGCGCTCCTCGAGTCGGACCGCATCCACCAGGTGGAGCTGTCGGTCTCGCACACCACGCGTGCGCCCCGTCCCGGCGAGGTCGACGGGCAGGATTATCACTTTGTCGATATGACCCGCTTCGAGGCCATGGTTGCTGCGGACGAATTTCTCGAGTATGCGCGGGTGTTTGACAATTACTACGGCACTTCACGGGCGGCGCTGGTGGCCCGGCTGGACCAGGGCATTGGCGTCATTCTCGAAATCGACTGGCAGGGCGCGCGCCGGGTGCGCGAGCTGTTGCCCGGGGCCGTGAGTATTTTCATCCTGCCGCCCTCGCTCGACGCGCTGGCAGCGCGGCTTACTGCCCGCGGGCAGGACGGGGCCGACGTGATCGCCCGGCGTATGCGCGATGCGGTGAGCGAGATGTCGCACTTCGATGAGTACGATTACCTTGTGATTAATGATGATTTCCAGCAGGCGCTGGATGACCTGGTGCTGATTTTCGAGGGCGCGGGACAGGCACTGGCACGGGAGCAGCAGTTGCGGGCACATGCCGGCCTGCTCGACGGCCTGCTGGCGAAGCGTTAGTAGATAAGTTAGACTGCCACGCCCCGGGAGGGGGCAGATAAACTGTAGCGGCATGTCTACAGCCTGTTGTATTAACAAATTATTCCGGAGTTTCCCATGGCACGCGTCACCGTAGAAGACTGTCTCGACAAGGTCGATAACCGCTTTCAGCTGGTCCTGGTCGCCACCAAGCGTGCCCGGCAGCTGGCCAACGGCGTGCAACCGCTGGTGGAATGGGAAAACGACAAGCCGACCATCGTGGCGCTGCGCGAAATTGCCGATGGCCTGATCGGTCCCTCGATCCTCGATGAGCCGCTGCACCCGGTGAACGAGGAAGAAGCGAGCGATGAGCTGGCCATGTTGTCCGACGAGGAACCGGGCGCCCGGGAAGAGACCGCGGCAGAAGAAAAGCCGCCGGCAGCACCCGCGGCGGACTGACCGGGGCATTTGCCGCACCCGTCCGGGTGCCGGCAGCAATCTCAGCTTTATTCCATTACGGTTCCGGCCGGAACGCTATGTGCGTGTGGGTCCGATAGGGTTATATTAGGAGTAACCCTCACAGGCATGGCACCCGAGCGACATGGCATCACACGCGGAAACACTCACCGATAACGAATCACGCTTCCTGATCAGTGATTTGTGTCGTGTGCTCGAGGAGTACCTGGAGCCGGACCAGGTACAGGAAGTCTACCGCGCCTACCTGTTCGGTGCCGAGGCGCACGAGGGTCAGCACCGCCTGTCCGGCGAGCCCTATATCTATCACCCGATTGCGGCGGCGCGCATCCTCGCCGAGCTGAAGCTCGATGCGAAATCCATTGTCGCGGCCATCCTGCACGACGTCATCGAGGACACGCCCACGGCCAAGGAGCACATCGCGTCCGAGTTCGGTGAAGACGTCGCCGAACTGGTCGACGGGGTCAGCAAGCTGACGCAGATCGAGTTCGAGTCCTCGGCCGAGGCGCAGGCGGAAAACTTCCGCAAGATGATCCTTGCCATGGTGCGCGACATCCGCGTCATCCTGGTCAAGCTGGCTGACCGCCTGCACAACATGCGCACGCTGGGCGTCATGCGTCCCGAGAAACGGCGCCGCATTGCGCGCGAGACGCTCGATATCTATGCGCCGATCGCCAACCGTCTCGGTATCAACGCGCTGCGCGTGGAGCTGGAAGACCTGGGCTTCGCCGCCCTCTATCCGCTGCGCTACAGTGTGCTGGAAAAGGCGGTCAAGGAAGCGCGCGGCCATCGCAAGGAGGTGCTGAACAAGATCGAGAAGTCGATCAAGCGCCGGGTCCGGCAGGAAAAACTGCAGGGGCGCATCCTCAGTCGCGAAAAGCACCTGTACAGCCTGTACCGCAAGATCCGCGACAAGACGCTGTCGTTCGAGGAGACCTACGACGTCTATGCCTTCCGCATCATCGTGGACGATGTCGACACCTGCTATCGCATGCTGGGCGTGGTGCATAACCTGTACATGCCGGTACCCGGCAAGTTCAAGGATTACATCGCCATTCCGAAGGGCAATGGCTACCAGTCACTGCATACCATTCTGTTCGGTCCCTACGGCATTCCGATCGAGGTGCAGATTCGCACCGAGGATATGGACAAGGTAGCGGAATCCGGCGTGGCGGCGCACTGGGTATACAAGTCCGGCGAGGAAAACATCGACCAGATGCATGCCGGTGCACGTGAGTGGATGCGCGAGTTGCTGGAGATGCAGAAGCATGCGGGTAATTCACTCGAGTTCCTGGAGAGCGTCAAGATCGACCTGTTCCCGGACGCAGTGTACGTGTTCACGCCGATGGGCGAGATCATGAAGCTGCCGCATGGCGCCACCGTGATCGACTTCGCGTACTCGGTACATACAGATATCGGCAACACCTGCATCGCCGCGCGCGTCGACCGGCAGGACGTGCCGCTCAGGACCACGCTGCGCAACGGCCAGACGGTGGAGATCATCACGGCCGAGGGGGCGCAGCCGAGTCCGGCCTGGCTGAGTTTCGTGGTGTCTGCCAAGGCGCGTTCGAATATCCGCCATCACCAGAAGAACCTGAAGCGCGAGGAGGCCATAGAACTGGGCCGGCGCATGCTGGACCGCGCGCTGGGGGTTTTCGACTCCATTGCTGCCGAGGTAGATGCCGGGCGCCTGCAGGCATTGCTCCGGGAATATCACCTCGATGCGCAGGATGACCTGCTGGAGGAAATCGGTCTCGGTCGCAGGCCGTCCGTGCTGGTCGCACGCGCACTGGTGCTGGCCGAAGACGGTACCGACGAGGGCGGTGATACCAGAACCATGCCGCCGCTGGTCATCAAGGGGACCGAGGGTATGGTGACGCGGTTTTCCAAGTGCTGCCGTCCCATCCCCGGCGATCCGGTGGTCGGTGTCATCACCAGCGGCCGCGGCATGATGATCCATAAACAGAGTTGTCGAAACATCGCCGACGACAAGTACAATGCCGACAACTGTCTCGAGGTGCAGTGGGAGCCGGGCATCGACGAGGAGTTCCCGGTCGAGGTCAATGTCGAGGTCGAGGACCGCCGCGGTGTGCTGGCCACGGTGGCAACTGTCATCGGCGATGCCGAATCCAATATCGAGAACGTCGGTATCGAGGAAGGTGACGGACTGACCAATATTCTCAAGTTCCGCCTCGCCGTACGTAATCGCAAGCACCTTGCCACCGTGATGCGGCGCGTGCGCAATATTCCGTCGGTGATCCGCATCAGCCGCACACGAGGTTGACTAAAAATAATCTCGCGCCAAGACGCAAAGGCGCAAAGAAAACCAAAATAATTGCCACACGACTACAGGGATGCAGGAGGTAGTGTAACGCATGGAGCAGTTACCGAGAGCACACAGAGAACTTCTTTATTCCCTCTCCCCCCGGGAGAGGGTTAGGGAGAGGGGATAAAAAATTTGGCAGGTTTATTACCCGGTCAGTCAATCAAAAATTAACGAATGTAATCAATCAGAGCAGGAATCAAAATGACCCGCACCATCATCCAGACCGACAAGGCGCCGCAGGCCATCGGCACCTACTCGCAGGCAGTCAAAACCGGCAACACCGTGTACCTGTCGGGGCAGATCCCGCTCGATCCTGCATCTATGGAACTTGTTGCCGGCGGCATGGACGCACAGATTCGGCGCGTGTTCGACAACCTCTCTGCAGTCGCAGAAGCCGCCGGCGGTTCACTTAACGACATCGTCAAGCTCAACGTGTTCCTGCCGGACCTCGGCCACTTCGCACTGGTCAACGAGATCATGGCGGAGTATTTCAGCGAACCCTATCCTGCACGTGCTGCCGTCGGAGTGGCATCACTGCCCAAAGGCGCGCAGGTGGAGATGGATGCGGTGATGGAGCTCGATACCTTTGACGAGGAAGAATATCTCGATCAATAGGAGTCCGGCAGATTACCAGGGCGCTGCAGGAGCGATGTTTTATTCCCTCCCCCTCAGGGGGAGGGTTAGGGAGAGGGGATCTATTTATTCTTCTCTTATATAACTAGAAAATGTGCTCTGACACCATTTATTGAGAAGTCCATTTTGAAGATAAGGAGTTCTACTGAATTTGACCGCACTGCAATTGATGGTATCCACATGAGTGCTTTTGGGAGGCGGCAAGGCCAAGAGATTGTGGAGCTCGTCAATGGTCTGCTGGATGATGAGACGGCAAAACCTTTGCTTTCGCTGGTGGCAGAGAAAGACGGGAAGTTAGTGGGCCATATACTTTTCACAGTGGCGCGACTCCAGCCTGAGGATCAAGAAACCTCGATTCGAATTCTCGCACCACTAGCTGTTTCAAGCGAAGCTCAAGACGAAGGTATTGGTGGTGCATTGATTAGAGAAGGCCTGAAACAGTTGGCAGAGTCAGGCGTGGACATGGTCTTCGTGCTGGGTCATCCAGGTTACTATCCGAAGTTTGGGTTTCAAACCGCAGGTCTATTTGGCTTTGAAGCTCCTTATCCAATTCCTTCGGAGCACGCAGATGCCTGGATGGTTTGCGAGCTGAAGGCTGGTGTAATCGGTAAAAACGAAGGGAGGGTTCAGTGCTCGGAGGTCTTAAACCAACCCCGGCATTGGCGGGAATAGAGTACGCTAACAAGCGCATGCAGTCGGACCAACAAACCGCTACGCGCTTTGTTGGCTGCTGATGCGAGGCGTTAGTCCTTATGAAGAATTAATTGGGCCAAACTCGATTGATTTATATTTTTAGGTTTTCTCTGTGTCCTCTCGGTAACTGCTCCATGCGTTACACTACCTCCTGCATCCCTGTAGTCGTGTGGCAATAGTTTTGGTTTTCTCTGCGCCTTTGCGCCTTTGCGCGAGATTATATTTTTGAAAAACGCACCTGAAGCTACCGACCAGCTCGACACCCTCCCGGTCACGGTCCTCAAGGGCGTCGGACCGCGTGTGGCGGAACGACTCAAGCGCCTGAATATCCGCACTGTGCAGGATGTGCTGTTTCATCTGCCCTTGCGCTATGAAGACCGCACGCGCGTGGTGCCGATGGGATCGGCGCGTGCCGGTGAGCATGTGGTGGTGCAGGGCGAGATCGAGCTGGCGGAAATAAAATTCGGCCGGCGGCGTTCGCTGCTGGTGCGAATCAGTGACGGCACCGGTTCGCTGACACTGCGTTTTTTTCATTTTAATAAACAGCAGCAGGCCGGTTTCGTGCGTGGCCACGGTATCCGCTGTTTTGGCGAAGTGCGCAGTGGCCCGGTGACGCTGGAGATGATCCATCCCGAGTACCAGCTGGTTGATCCGGATGCAGTTCTCGGGCACGTGGACCATCTGACACCGATCTACCCGGCCACCGAGGGCGTGCACCAGTTGACGCTGCGCGCCCTGACCGGGCAGGCGCTGAAATACCTGGAAGGCGGTGAGGTCGGGCTGGTTGACTGGCTGCCAGCGGAACTGGTGAGCCGTTTCAGGATGACCTCGCTGCCGGCCGCGCTACGCTACGTGCACCGGCCGCCGCCGGATGCCTTGCTTGAATTGCTGGCGACCGGCAGTCACCCGGCACAGCAGCGGCTCGCCTTCGAGGAGCTGCTGGCGCATCACCTGAGCCTGAAGCGCCTGCGCGAGCGCGCCGTACACACGGCCGCACCGGTGTTGCAGGATGCGTCAGGCCTGGTGCAGGCGTTCATCGGGCAACTGCCGTTTGCCCTGACCGCTGCACAACAACGCGTCATCGACGAAATTACTGCCGACCTGCACCAGCCGCATCCGATGGCGCGGCTGGTGCAGGGCGATGTGGGTTCCGGCAAGACGGTGGTGGCGGCCTGTGCGGCATTGACCGCAGTCGCGGCCGGTTACCAGGCGGCACTGATGGCCCCCACCGAGCTGCTGGCCGAACAGCACTTTCGCAGTTTCAGTGAGTGGCTGGAGCCGCTGGGTGTCACACTCGCCTGGCATGCGGGCAAGACCCGGGGCAAGGTGCGCGAGGCCGCCCTGGCGGATATCGCCGACGGCACGGCGAGCGTTGCCATTGGTACCCACGCGCTGTTCCAGCAGGACGTGGAATTCGCGCAGCTCGGGCTGGTCATCATCGACGAGCAGCACCGCTTCGGCGTGCACCAGCGGCTTGCCCTGCGCGACAAGGGACGGGTGGCAGCGCAACGTCCGCACCAGCTGGTGATGACCGCGACCCCGATCCCGCGCACGCTGGCCATGACTGTGTATGCCGATCTCGACACCTCGATCATCGACGAGCTGCCGCCCGGCCGGCAGCCGGTCAAGACAGTGGCCGTCAGCCAGGAACGGCGCGAGGAAGTGATGCAGTCGGTGCGCAAGGCGTGCGCCGCCGGACAGCAGGCCTACTGGGTCTGCACCCTGATCGAGGAGTCCGAGGCACTGCAGTGCCAGGCCGCGGAAAATACCGCGACCCTGCTGGCGGAGTCATTGCCGGAACTGTCCATCGGCCTCATCCACGGGCGTTTGAAGGCGGCGGACAAGGAACGTTTGATGGGCGCCTTCAAGACCGGCGAACTCGACCTGCTGGTTGCCACGACCGTGATCGAGGTCGGTGTGGATGTGCCCAATGCCACGCTGATGATTATCGAGAATCCCGAGCGGCTGGGCCTGGCGCAGCTGCACCAGTTGCGCGGGCGGGTCGGCCGCGGCAGCGGGCTAAGCAGTTGTGTGTTGCTGTACCAGCCGCCCCTGTCGGAGAATGCGCGCGACCGGCTGGCCGCGCTGCGCGAGACCGGTGACGGTTTCGAGATCGCACGGCGTGACATGGAACTGCGCGGGCCGGGTGAGGTGCTGGGCACGCGCCAGACCGGCGAGATGCAGTTTCATATCGCCGATCTGTTGCGGGACGAAGAACTGCTGTCCGCCGTGGAGCAGGCTGCCGGTCAGTTGCAGCAGCTTGCCCCGGACAATATTGCGCCACTGATCCGGCGCTGGCTGGGTGAGACGGCAAATTTAGGAGAAGTGTAGGAGCGGACGTTGTCCGCGAACTGGTTGGTCTGTATCGTTCGCGCATGCCTGCGCTCCTACATCAATAGATTATTCGAAGGATGCCATGACCCGCTGGAAACCGAACCGTCATTACCTGCGTGCGGATATTCCGCGCCCCCTGTGCAGCTGGTTGCTGGATACCGCCTCGCTCACCATGCGCCTGCAGCAACTGTGCCCGGGCGAGTTTCGCGTACGGGTGCTGGCGCAGGTCACCGGTCGCCCGACCCTCGACGAGGCACGCGCACTGGGTATGAGGCAGGGCGCCAGGGCCATCATTCGCCAGGTGCAGCTGCTGTGTGACGGACAACCCTGGGTCTATGCGCGCACCATTATTCCGCTGACCTCGCTGCGCGGCCGCCTGCGCCGGCTGGCCCACCTGGGTACCCGGCCGCTGGGCGGCATGCTGTTCGCGGATCCGGGCATGCGGCGCGAGATCGTCGAACTGGCCTGTATCCGCAAGGGGCAGGGGCTGTTTGCAACGGCCACGCGCGGCCTGCGCTCGAAGCCGGCCGCCGTCTGGGGGCGGCGTGCGGTGTTCCGGATTGCAAACAGGCCGCTGCTGGTTACCGAAGTCTTCCTGCCGGCCTTCCCGGCGGACACGGCGACGGCACCCCTGTGGAAAAGCCGCTGACAATCCGCATACTGGACGCATGGTGAACAAGCTGACCGGACGTCTGCACGAATACGCCATCCTGATGCGGCTGAACAGGCCGATCGGCATCTACCTGTTGCTATGGCCCACCTTGTGGGCGCTGATGATCGCCGGCGAGGGCAAGCCGGATACAAAAGTCCTGTTGATCTTCATCGCCGGGGTGGTACTGATGCGCTCCGCCGGCTGCGTCATCAATGATTATTTTGATCGCGACTTCGACCGGCATGTCTCCCGTACGCGCAATCGGCCGCTGACCTCCGGGCGGGTTTCCACCCGGGAGGCCCTGCTGCTGTTTGGCGCACTGTGTCTGCTGGCACTGATACTCGTGCTGCAACTGAACCGGCTTACCATCATGCTGTCGGCCGTCGGTGTCCTGCTGGCGGTGATTTACCCGTACATGAAGCGCGTCACCAACCTGCCACAGGTCGTGCTGGGTGCCGCATTCGGCTGGTCCGTGCCGATGGCGTTTGCCGCGCAAACCGGCACGGTGCCGCAGATCGCCTGGCTGATGTTTACTGCCACGGTGCTGTGGACGACGGCCTATGACACCATGTATGCCATGGTGGACCGGCAGGACGACATTGCACTGGGGCTGAAATCGACGGCCATCCTGTTCGGCGATGCAGACCGCGCAGTGATCGGCGGGCTGCAGCTGTGTGTACTGGCCTGTCTGCTCATGATCGGCTACCAGGCGGAACTGGGTCTTTATTATTACGCGGGTGTTGCAATGGCGGCGGGTCTCGGCGTGTACCAGCAGCGCCTGATCCGTTTCCAGGAGCGTGACGGCTGCTTCCGGGCCTTCCTCAATAATCACTGGTTAGGCCTGGCGGTGTTCTTCGGCATATGGCTGGATTACGTATTACGCTAGCGCGGGATCCGCATCATTTTCCGTGCCGGACGGCACGCGCAATCACCCAGACCTCGACGTTCCCGGCACCCGCGCGCTTCAGAACGCGCGCCAGTTCGCTGGCCGTACAGCCCGTGGTCATGACATCGTCGATGATGGCCACGTGTGCCACGGGCGCGGCGCCGGTTACGGCAAAGGCATTGCGCACATTCAGCCGCCGCGCGGTCGTACCGAGCAGTGACTGTGCCTCGGTCCGGCGCGTGCGGCGGCACAGGCCATGGTCGAGCGGTATCCCCAGGGCCCTGCCCAGCGGCCGGGCGATCTCGACGGCCTGGTTGTAGCCGCGTTCACGCAGACGTGTCGGGTGCAGCGGCATCGGCACCAGCAGGCCGGGCAGGGGCGCCGTGCGTCCAAGAAGTTCCCGTGCCAGCAGGCCGGCCAGCAGGGGACCCATGCCGGGATCGCGGGCGAACTTCAGGCGTTTCAGCAGAAAATCCAGCGGTGGCTGGTAATGGAACAGCGCGGTCGCACGATCGAACGGCGGTGGCTGGTGCTGGCAACGGCCGCAGCATTGCTGAGCTTCGCCGGACAGCGGACGGGCGCACCGGCGACAGGCGTGTATCAGCCGCGGCAGATCATGATGGCAGCCCGTACAGAGTGCCGGGCCGGCGCCGGTCCGTGCGCCGCACAGGCGGCAGGCCGGCGGGAACAGGTTGTCCAGCAGGCGCCCACCCCACTTGTAAACCTTCATATCGTCGCCTGGTTGACAGATTTCGGGATTGGTTCCATAGTCCGTGGCCATTACAAACGCAGGTGAAAATACTATGACGAGGCCCGTTGTCCGTCTGTCGGAGAAAGCTGCCAGTCCTGTCCGCCATGACTGGTCGCGTGACGAGGTGCATGCAATATTTGATATGTCCTTCAACGAGTTGCTGTTCCGTGCCCAGGGCGTGCACCGGGAACATTTTGACCCCAATGCCGTTCAGGTCAGTACCCTGCTGAGTATCAAGACAGGCGGATGTCCGGAAGACTGCAGCTATTGCCCGCAAAGCGTGCATTTCGATACCGGGCTGGAGCCGGAACGCCTGATGGACGTCGAGGCCGTCGTCACCGCGGCCAGGCGCGCGAAGGCGGCCGGTGCCTCGCGCTTCTGTATGGGCGCCGCCTGGCGCAATCCGAAAGGCAGGAATTTCGAGCGCGTGCTGGAGATGGTGACGCGCGTTCGTGCCGAGGGCCTGGAGACCTGTGCCACGCTGGGAATGCTGGATGAAGCGCAGGCGGCTGAGCTCAGGCAGGCCGGTCTGGACTACTACAACCATAACCTCGACACCTCGCCGGAGTTTTACGGCGAGATCATTTCCACGCGGACCTATGATGACCGGCTCGACACCCTCAGGCATGTGCGTGAGGCCGGTATCAACGTGTGCTGCGGCGGTATCGTCGGGCTCGGCGAGAGCCGCGAAGACCGCGTCTCCATGCTGTGCGAACTGGCCAATCTGCCGGAGCATCCGGGCAGTGTGCCCGTCAATCGGCTGGTGAAGGTCGAGGGTACGCCACTGCAGGCGCAGGCTGATGTCGATGCGATCGAGTTCGTCCGCACCATTGCCGCGGCACGTATCCTCATGCCGGCCTCGCATGTACGCCTGTCCGCAGGGCGCACGGAGATGAGCGACGAGATGCAGGCGCTGTGTTTCTTCGCCGGCGCAAATTCGATTTTCTATGGCGAGAAACTGCTGACCACGGGTAACCCGGACACTGCACACGATGATGCATTGTTTGCGAAGCTGGGATTGCATACGGTGTGATATATCGCGCATGCCTGCGCTCCAACAGGTTTGGCCGGTGTAGGAGCGCAGGCATGCGCGAATTATGGTGGTTAAAACATTCGCGGACAGCGTCCGCCCCTACAGTTGGCCAATGAAAAACCTCGCCGAACAACTCGAACGCCGCAGGCAGGACAGCCTGTACCGGGTGCGCGCTGTGCTGGACGGACCACAACGACCGGAAGTTTCCGTCAACGGCGAAACACTGCTTTCGTTTTGCAGCAACGACTATCTGGGGCTGGCTGACCATCCGGATATCATCGACGCCTTTCATCAGGGGCTGGACCGGTACGGCGCCGGCAGCGGTGCGTCACATCTGGTTACCGGCCACAGCCGGGCGCATCATGAACTGGAAGCGGCGCTGGCGGATTTCGTGCAGCGCCCGCGCGCGTTGCTGTTCTCCACCGGTTATATGGCTAACCTCGGCGTGATGTCGGCATTGCTCGGCCGGGGCGACCGCATATTCGAGGACCGTCTCAATCATGCCTCCCTGCTGGACGGCGCGCGCCTCAGCGATGCGCGCCTGCAGCGCTATGCGCATGCCGACGTCCCTGCGCTCGATGCGGCACTGGCATCCGCGCCGCCGGGTGAATACCTGGTCGCGACCGATGGTGTATTCAGTATGGACGGCGACGTGGCACCGCTGGTGGAGTTGTCCGCATCGGCAGCGTCGCATGCGGCCTGGTTCATGGTGGATGATGCGCATGGCCTCGGTGTGCTGGGTCCCGAGGGGCGCGGGTCGGTCGCGGCTGCCGGCCTGGACCTGCAAGCGGTACCGGTACTCGTCGGCACTCTCGGCAAGGCCTTCGGCACGTTCGGCGCGTTCGTCGCCGGCAGCGAGGAGCTGATCGAGACGCTGATACAGGCCGCGCGCACCTATATCTATACCACCGCACTGCCGCCTGCCGTCGCGGTCGCTACCCGCGCCGCACTGCAACGCGTGCGTGCCGATGACTGGCGGCGCGTCCACCTGGCCGCCCTGGTTGCACGTTTTCGCGCAGGGGCCGCGCAGCTCGGCCTGCAGCTTGCGGACTCGACGTCAGCCATACAGCCACTCCTGGTCGGTGAGGCGAAGGACGCCCTGTCGCTGAGTGAAGCGTTGCATGCGCAGGGAATACTCGTGACCGCGATCCGCCCGCCGACCGTGCCGGAGGGCACGGCGCGCCTGCGGATTACCTTTTCCGCCGCGCACACTGAGGCACAGGTCGACCGCCTGCTGGATGTATTGGAAAAAACTTTCTCGCGCAAAGCCGCCAAGGCGCAAAGAAAATAATAATTTTTAAATTATGAGTAAATGCAATTGTTATAGATACATTTATTGTTACGTATTTTAAAGATTACGAAAGGGAATTTATTTCTTGGCGTCTTGGCGGCTTTGCGCGAGAATTCATTTAGTCAAATGTCAATTTATGTACAAACTACCGGCGACGGACTATCTGGATTTTAATGTCCAGCTATAATAATTGTGTTGTCTTGGCGGCTTTGCGACTTTGCGCGAGAAATTATTTTTATGTCTCTTTTTAAACAAACAACCGGCACTGGTCCCGACCTGGTACTGATTCACGGCTGGGGTCTGCACAGCGGCATCTGGAACGGGCTCATGCCGCTGCTTGAGCCACAGCTCCGCGTGACCCGTGTCGATCTGCCCGGACACGGCCGCAGCGCGTGGAGTGGAGAGGCAAGCCTCGATGACATGGTCGATGCGGTCAGTGAAGTGGCGCCCGCCGGTGCCGCGTGGCTGGGCTGGTCGCTGGGCGGCCTGGTCGCCATGCGTGCTGCTGCCCGGCAAACAGCGAACATCAGGGCGCTGGTGACGGTTGCCAGCAGTCCGTGCTTTGTGCGCAAGCGTGACTGGCACAGTGCCATGCTGCCGCAATTGCTGGATACATTCGCCACCGAGCTGACACAGGACTACCTGCGCACGCTGGACCGTTTTCTGGCACTGCAGGTGCGCGGCAGCGACCAGGCCAGGTCGGTACTGAAAACCCTGCAGGCCGCCATGCAGCAGTATGAGGCACCCAGGCCGGAGGCGCTGCAGGCGGGCTTGCAGATACTTGCCGCGGCCGACCTGCGCGACGACCTGGCAGGTATTCGTTGTCCGGCATTACTGGTCGCGGGTGAACGCGACACCCTGGTGCCGGCAGCGGCCATGACGGCATTGCAGGGATATCTGCCCGGCGCGGAACTCGAAATCATGGCCGGTGCCGGTCACGCGCCGTTTATTGCCGACCCTGTGCTGTTTGCGAAAACGGTCACCGCTTTCGTGCTTGAATCACAGGCGGTACTGGCAAATGCCTGAAGACGACCCGTACCGGATAGACAAGCAGCTGGCGCGGCGTGCCTTTGACGCGGCGGCGGCGACCTACGATGCGGCGGCCGAGCTGCAGTATGAAATCGGTGATCGCATGATGGAGCGCCTGGATTTCATCCGCCTGCAGCCGCAGCGAATACTCGACCTCGGTGCCGGTACCGGCAGGTTCACCGCTGCCCTGTTGAAGCGTTATCGCAAGGCCGACATTGTTGCGCTCGATATCGCGCCGGCCATGCTGGCGCATGTACGCGCGCGCGCTGGCTGGCTGCGCAAACCGGCCTGTATTTGCGCCGACGCCGAACTGTTGCCGTTCGCCGATGACAGTTTCGAATTCATTTTTTCCAACCTGATGCTGCAGTGGTGTACCGACCTGGAAGGGACGCTGGCCGAACTGCGCCGCATACTCGCGCCCGGTGGACTGCTGATGTTTACCACCTTCGGCCCGGATACTCTCATGGAATTACGGACCAGTTGGCAGGCTGCCGATGGTCACACCCATGTCAACCGGTTTCCCGACCTGCACGATGTCGGCGACCTGCTGATCAGGACGCGCTGGGCGGACCCGGTCATGGACTCGGAGCGTATGACCGTGACCTATCGCGAACTGCGCCGGCTGCTGCAGGACCTGAAACAGATCGGCGCACACAACGTCACCGCCGGGCGATTGCGCGGACTGACCGGACGCCAGCGCTGGCAGGCGTTCCATGAGGCCTACGAGCGCTACCGCACCGGCGGCGTGCTGCCGGCCAGCTACGAGGTGGTATACGGTCATGCCTGGTCGCCCGTCAACAAAGTTGCCGGCCACGGCAACGAGGTGCCGCTGGCCAGTCTGGCGCAACCGCTCACCCCGCCCGGTACATGAATAAGCCGTGCGGCATCTTCGTGACCGGGACCGATACCGGTATCGGCAAGACCGTGGTCAGTCTCGGCCTGATGCAGTCCCTGCAGGACCGGGGACTGAGCGTGGCGGGCATGAAGCCGGTGGCCTCGGGCTGCGAGCCGACCGCCGGTGGCCTGCGCAATGACGATGCCCTGCGCCTGCAGCGGCAGTCCTCGATCGCACTCGACTACGACGCAGTGAACCCGTATGCCCTGGAGCCGCCCATTGCCCCGCATCTGGCGGCGCGTGCCGCCGGGGTAAGCATCGATATTGGGAATATTCACTATATATATCAGTCGCTTGCCACGCAGGTGGATTGTGTGGTGGTCGAGGGGGTAGGCGGCTGGCGGGTGCCGCTAAACGATCGGGAAGAGGTCGCAGACCTGGCGATCCGGCTTGGCCTGGACATCTGCCTGGTGGTGGGTATGCGACTTGGCTGCCTCAACCATGCACTGCTGACGGCAACGGCGATCGAAGCCAGCGGCTGTTCGCTGACCGGTTGGGTGGCCAATCAGTTGCCGCCGCTCATGGACTCCGCGGAGGCGAACATTAACACGCTGAAAAACAAGCTATCTTCACCGCTGATGGGTGTCGTCCCCGCGTTCGACGACCTGGACGTCAAAACCGTGGCGCATGCGCTTGACGATACTTTCGTAGAATAAAACCGGTGGCTTAGTGAATTGAACCCGTTGCACTTCTCATTTAGAATGCTTGCTCAATTTTGGGGCTGGTCGCCAGCTGATCGCTGGATGCAGTCATTGCGGACACACTTATGCAACAGTTCCGTGACCGGCCCGGCCAGAGACAGGTCAAGTCGTGGTAGAGCAGGTATGTGATCCCTCCGGGCGTGATTGCCACTGGCTGATTCGCCCGAACCAGTCGCTCTCGTGGCAGGGCGCGGTCAAGGTCTATATCGCGATTGCGGCCTGCTGTCTGGCAATAGGGGTATTTTTTGCATTGCACGGGTTCTGGCCGGTACTGCCGTTCGCGGGACTCGAGGTCGCAGTGCTGGGGTTCGCTTTCTACGCCTGCCTGGTGCGCAGCCAGCAGCGCGAAATAGTGACGGTCGATGCGGACCGCGTGTCCGTGGAAAAGGGTCGGCGCGAACCACATGAACACTGGGAATGTCCGCGCGCATGGGCGCGCATCGACCTGGAACGCGCACCGGTCAGCTGGCATCCGAGCCGTCTGAATGTCGCCTTCCAGGGGCGCAAGGTCGAGATCGGCGCATTCCTGAACGAGCAAGAGAGGTGTTCGCTGGCGGTTGAGCTTCAGGATGTCATCCGCAGCAACCGCCACGCGGATTGATGGCACCTCATCAGAAGTTTTGAAAAACTATAACTTGGTCCTTGGAGAAGATGCATGTTCGCTAAATCGCTAAGACGCGTTCTTTGCAGTATATGGGGCGCAGCAATCCTGCTGATTGCAGGCAATTCCTACGCTGAGTATCCACTGAATCTCATGGAGGGGGTCACCACCACCAGCAAGACGGTCTATGACCTGCACATGCTGATCTTCTGGATCTGCGTGATCGCCTGTGTGGCCACGTTTGCCGTGCTGATCTATTCGATCTTTACGCACCGCAAGTCGAAGGGTGCAGTCCCGGCCACCTTCCACGAGAGCACCACGGTCGAGATCATCTGGACCACCATCCCGTTCCTGGTGCTGGTCGGCATGGCCGTACCCGCCACCAAGGCACTGCTGGCGCTGGAGGACACGCGTGATGCGGACATGTCCATCCTGGTGACCGGCCTGCAGTGGAAGTGGAAATACGAGTACATCGACGGGGAAGCCGAGGGTATCAGCTTCATCAGTACCCTCGACGCGAAGAGCAACGATATCCGCCAGCTGGGTTCCGGCCTGGATCCGGCCGACCACGAGCACTACCTGCTGGATGTGGACAACCGCGTAGTTGTGCCGATCAACAAGAAGATCCGTTTCCTGATTACCGCCGACGACGTGATCCACTCCTGGTGGGTGCCGGAACTGGGCTGGAAACAGGATGCCGTGCCGGGCTTCGTCAACGACGGCTGGACCGAGCTGACCGAGCCGGGCGTCTACCGCGGCAAGTGCGCCGAGTTGTGCGGCAGGGACCATGGCTTCATGCCGATCGTGCTGGAAGCCAAGACGGAAGCGGACTATCAACAGTGGATTGCCGACCAGAAGGCCGGTGCTGCCGCTGCGGCTGCGGCTGCGACGGAGACCTGGACGCTGGACGATCTGATTGCCAAGGGTGAGTCGGTCTACAACACCAACTGTGCCGCCTGCCACCAGGCCAACGGTGAGGGTATCCCGGGCGTATTCAAGGCGATTGCCAGCAGTCCGATAGCGACTGGCGACAAGGCTGCACACATTGACGTTGCAATGAACGGCGTGAGCGGTACTGCCATGCAGGCCTTCGGCGCGCAGCTGAACGATGTCGATATGGCTGCCGTGATCACCTACCAGCGTAATGCCTTCGGCAACAACGTGGGTGACATGGTGCAGCCGTCCGAAATCTCGGCCCTGCGCTAAGCGCTATGTGCGCTATGTGCGCTATGCGTATTATCAGGATTAACAGTGGAGATATGAAAAAATGAGTACAACAGCCACACACGACGCTCCTCATCACGGCGCACCCTCCGGCATCATGCGCTGGGTTACAACCACCAACCACAAGGACATCGGCACCCTGTACCTGTGGTTCGCGTTCACCATGCTGCTGGTCGGCGGTGCGATGGCCATGGTGATCAGCGCAGAACTGTTCCAGCCGGGCATGCAGGTCGTCG
>Ga0265306_10000028_pt1 | contig 50964 bp, 53 predicted proteins | sample Helome_3_FD_192493 | JGI IMG/M metagenome (GOLD analysis project Ga0265306, IMG submission 192493) | Marine sediment microbial communities from subtidal zone of North Sea - Hel_20160420 (Illumina Assembly) | ecosystem: Environmental > Aquatic > Marine > Subtidal zone > Sediment ... | reverse complement strand
CCGGCACATCCAGCTGCGGCTCCAGTGTCTCGAGCGCCATTCCGGCTGCATCGGCAGAATCCTGCTCCGCGTTGACCTGCTGCTCCAGCTGGTCGGCAATGCTGTCAGCTTCCCGGGTACTGTCACGCACCAGCGGCGAGGCAATCAACAGGCAATTGATAAAAAATACCGCTGCCAGAATGCCCGTTGCACGCGTGAAAAACGATCCGGAGCCGCGGGAACCGAACACGGTGCCGGAGGAACCGCTGCCAAAGGCAGCGCCCATATCGGCGCCCTTGCCATGCTGCAGCATGACCAGCACGATGATCGAGATGGAGACAAGGATCTGAACTGCCAGCAAAATTGAAAACATAAAAATACCGTTCCGGCGCGTGTGCGCAAAAATGAATCAGTTGTTGGCGGCCTTGCCGATGGCCAGAAAATCATCCGGCTTGAGCGAGGCCCCGCCGATCAGCCCACCGTCGATATCCTGCATGGCCAGCAGTTCCGCGGCATTCCCGGGGTTCATGCTGCCGCCGTACAGTATTTGCACACCGTCCGCGATCGCCTGGTCCAGGCCGGCCAGCCTGGCGCGGATAAACGCATGCACTTCCTGCGCCTGGTCCGGTGTGGCCGTCTTGCCGGTGCCGATGGCCCAGACCGGCTCATAGGCAATCACTGCAGTGCCGAATACACCGACACCCTCGAGGTTGATGACGGCATCGAGTTGCCGCTCAACGACCTGCTCGGTAATGCCCTGCTCGCGCTCCTCCAGCAACTCGCCGACACACAGTATCGGCACCAGGCCTGCATTCTGTGCCGCCGCGAATTTTCTGGCAGTGAATTCATCGCTCTCGCCATAGATGCTGCGGCGTTCCGAATGGCCGACAATCGCATACTTGCAGCCGACATCGGACAGCATGCCGGGTGCGATCTCGCCGGTATAGGCACCGGCCTCCTGGTCACTGACGTCCTGGGCGCCAAAGCTGATCGCCGTACCGGCGAGCATGGTTGCTACCTGCGGGATATAGACATAAGGGGGACAGACTGCCATTTCAGCGGCTGTCACAGCATCAATTCCGGCCTTGATGCCCTCGACCAGCGCGGTCACGCTGCCGGTTGAACCATTCATTTTCCAGTTGCCGGCGACCAGTGGCTGACGCATAGCGAATTCCTTAAATAGAAGAGCCGGCTAGCTTAGCTATCCGGTCTGGAAAAATCAATTTTGCAGCCCGGCCGGGCCGGCCGGGATATCCGGCCGGATCATGCGGGAAATAGTCAGCGCCGCTGCCCCGGGCACGGACCACAGCGGCATCCACGGCATCGCCGCCCCGCCTTGATGTTCCTCGCGGAGTATTCCATGATGCCGGCCTGCCGGTATAAATGACTGTTAATTATGCACAGTAGGCATCTTTCAGGCTGGACAGGGCAGGCAGCAGGCCATAGGACGGTAGCATGACAGGGCAAGCCAACAGCAAAACAGGCAGGCTGGCGCTGGTCGTGATCGCGCGCAACGAGGCGAGCTGTATCCGCGACTGCCTGGAAAGCGCCGCCGGACACGTGGACCGCATGATCGTGCTGGACACCGGATCAACAGACGCTACGGTTGCCATTGCCGAACAATGCGGTGCGGCAGTTCATCACTTTACCTGGAACGATGATTTCGCCGCTGCGCGCAATGCAGCACTGGACCTGTCCACCGCCGACTGGAACCTGGTACTCGATGCCGATGAGATAATCGCCGGCGACGCCGGGCAACTCGGGCCGGCGTCGCTCGGCAGCGAACGCTTTATCGGCCTGTTGCCGGTCACCAGCGAATTCGACCTGCAGGATGAGGTCGAAACGGCCACCTCATGGCTGCCCCGGGTCCTGCCTGTGGGTGTGCGTTACCAAGGACGCATCCACGAACAACCCGTCGCGGACCTGCGTCGTGTTCGCCTGAAAGTCCAGGTCAGGCATAGCGGTTACCGGCAGGCGCAACTCGAGCACAAGCAGGGCAGGAACCGCACGCTGTTGCTGAAACTGCTCGAGGAAAGTCCCGACGATGCCTACCTGCTCTACCAGACCGGCAAGGACTTCGAGGTCTACCGGCAATTCGGCGATGCCGTCAGCTATTATGAAAAAGCACTTGCGCACACCGCACCGGGCGATGCATTCCGGCATGACCTGGTACTGCGCATGATCTATTCACTCAAGCGTGCCGGCCAGCTCGAACAGGGCATCCAGCTGGCCGAGATCGAAATGCCGAACTGGCAACACTCGCCGGACTTTTTCTTCGCCCTCGGCGACCTGCTGCTGGACTGGGCCACGCGCAATCCCGAACAGGCCGTACAGGACATCCTCCCCATGGTCGAGTCATCCTGGGCAAAATGCCTGGAAATCGGCGAGCAGCCGGCACTGGAGGGTTCGGTCAACGGGCGCGGCAGCTTTCTCGCCGCGCACAACCTGGCCGTGCTGCATGACGGTCTGGGCAATACACAACAGGCAACGCACTATCGCAAGCTGTCTGACGAGCTACGCACGCAGCACACCGATATTGGCGGCTAAACACTAGCGGTGGTCTACGGAAGCTCCGGTTTATTGATACATTCCCGTGATTGCGAGCAAATCGTGGCTATCTCATGCTATGGAAGCAGCAAGCAAATGAATAAATTCACTACAGAGGGTAGTGAATAGCGATATGTCATTCCCGTCCCCGCCTCCGCGGGGACAGGCTCCGGCGGGAATCCAGTCTGAAACTCACAGCAGTGGTTAAAATTCATTCGATTCCAGTTGATGCATTAGCTGTTTTGCAAAACGAAAGAAGTGGCACCTTTACATGGACTGGATCCCCGCCTTCGCGGGGATGACAAAGAGTATTTCTGAAATATTATTGTTCTCTGTGTTCTCTGTGTTCTCTGTGTTCTCTGTGGTGTATTTGGTTTTTTCCCAGAGGCGTCGCTTGGTAAAAAACCAGGCTCAGGAGATTGCTTCGCTATACTCCGATTGACTGAAGTACTTAAGTTATTCAGGAAATAACTGACTACACAGCCTTGGCAACCACGGAGGCCAGCTGATCGGCCTCCTCAACGACCTCGCGTTCGTCTTCGCCCTCGACCATGACACGCACCACGGGTTCGGTACCCGAGGGGCGCAGCAACACCCGCCCGCGGCCGGCCAGGCGCTTCTCTGCAGACGTCACGGCCTCCTGCACGGCTGGCGTACTGCCCAGGTCGACCTTGCTGCTGACCGGTACGTTGATCATGTGCTGGGGATACTTCGTCATCGCCGACTTCAGTTCATGCAGGGTCTGCTCTGCGCGCCGCATGGCCGCCAGCACCTGCAGTGCAGAGACGATACCGTCGCCCGTGGTGGTGCGGTCAAGACAGATAATATGACCGGACGATTCGCCACCGATCAGGCTGCCGGTCTGTTGCAACAGCTCGAGCACATAGCGGTCACCGACCCTGGCACGCTCGAACGGGATATTGAGCGATACCAGGGCATGCTCCAGACCGAGGTTGCTCATCTGGGTACCCACCACGCCGCCCTGCAGCATGCCTTCGCGATGTCGCGAGACGGCAATGATGAACAGCAACTCGTCACCGTCGACCAGCTCACCCTTGTCGTCGACCATGATAAGGCGGTCGCCGTCGCCATCGAGTGCGATGCCGATGTCGGCACCGTGCTCCAGCACCATCTTCTGCATCAGCTCCGGTCGTGTTGAACCGCAATCCTTGTTGATGTTCAGGCCGTCCGGTGAAACACCGGTGGCGATGACTTCGGCGCCCAGTTCCCTGAACACGCTTGGTGCCACCTGGTAGGTGGCCCCGTTGGCGCAGTCGACCACGATCTTCAGCCCGTGCATACCCATATTGAGCGGAATGGTGCTCTTGCAAAATTCGATATAACGGCCTTCCGCGTCCTTCAGACGCTCGGCCTTGCCGAGCCGGTTCGAATCGACCGTGACCAGCGGCTTTTCAAGCTCGGCCTCGATGGCGGCCTCGACCCCGTCATCCAGCTTGGCGCCCTCGCTGGAAAAGAACTTGATGCCATTGTCCGCGTAGGGATTGTGCGAGGCACTGATGACGATACCGGCACAGGCATGCAGGGTGCGCGTCAGGTAGGCGACGGCGGGTGTCGGCATGGGACCCAGCAGGCGGATATCCACACCGGCCGCCGACAGCCCGGCCTCGAGCGCGGATTCGAACATGTAGCCCGATATGCGGGTATCTTTGCCGATAATCACGCTGTCGCCCGCATGCCGGCCGAGGACCCGGCCGGTGGCCCAGCCCAGTTTCAGCATGAATTCAGCCGTAATCGGCTCTTCACCGACGCGGCCACGGATGCCGTCTGTTCCGAAATATTTTCTGGACACCTTGTGTTTCCTTTTATCGCCCTGTCATTACCTGTTTTAGCCGGTTTCCACGGGTTCGTAAAGCGCCTGCGGGACCACGCTCATGACGGCATGGCTCATATCGAGGGCCTCGCGCGTGGCACGCACATCATGTGTGCGGATGATGCGCGCGCCCTGCCATGCCGCGATCACCGCCAGCGACAGGCTCGGGTATAACCGTTTATCGACCGGCAGGCCAAGCACCTTACCGATCAGGGACTTTCGGGACAGTCCGACCAGGACCGGAAATCCCCGGCTGACCAGCCGGTGCAGCTCCTGCAGCAACAGGAGATTGTGATCGGCGGTCTTGCCGAAACCGAAACCGGGATCGAGCAGGATGCGTTCGCGGGCAATACCACCGGCGATACAGGCCCCGGCACGCGCCTGCAGGAAGTCGCCGACCTCGTTGACGACGTCGCTGTAGTGCGGATCGTCCTGCATGGTGCCCGGCGCTTCCTGCATGTGCATCAGGCAAACGGGCACGCCAAGTCCGGCAACCATATCGATCGCCCCATCGGCCTGCAGGGCATAGACATCATTGACCAGACCGGCGCCGGCTCCTGCCGCCGCCTGCATGACGGCCGGCTTGCGTGTATCCACCGAGACCGGCACATCGGTCGCATCGCACAGCGCCTCGATCACCGGGATGACCCGGTCCAGTTCCGCCTCGATACTGACATCGGCCGCGCCCGGCCGGGTGGACTCCCCGCCGACGTCGATGATGGCCGCACCTTCCTCAACCATCTGCAGCGCACGCGCCACGGCCATGTCAATAGCCAGGAATTCACCGCCATCGGAGAAGGAATCGGGCGTGACATTGAGGATGCCCATGACGCGCGGACGCGACAGGTCCAGCGGCCTGCCGGCGCAGTCGATGATCAACGGATTCATCGGGAGTTGCCTTCGGCAGGGTGCACTCTGTGCACCGTCTGCTGGTGCGTGAAACGCACCCTACAGCTCTGCTCGAAAACGGCATGCCCCTCTCCCACCGGGAGAGGGGCAGGGAGAGGGGTTGTATCAAGCAATCTGATCAAATCCCCTCTCCCCAACCCTCCCCCTCAGGGGGAGGGGGTATGAAGTATCAGTGCAAAGTTTTCCTTTGTACTCTTCGCACCTTTGCTGTGAATCCTAGTGCTGGCCGGCGGGACCGCCGATCTTGCCGTCGGGCTTGTCGCCCGTGTCCGCCGTACCGCTGGAGGGCGGCGTACCCTGCTCGGAGTCATCCCAGTCACTTGGCGGCCGGGGATCTTTACCGGACATGATGTCATCGATCTGCACACTGTCGATGGTCTCGTACTTGATCAGCGCCTTGGCCATGACATGCAGCTTGTCGAGATTGTTTTTGAGGATCTGCTCGGCACGCCCGTAGGCCCGATCGATGATGGTGCGGATCTCGCTGTCGATATCGTGCGCCGTCTCGTCCGACACGGCCTTGTGCTGGGCAACGGAGTGACCGAGAAACACCTCTTCCTGCTCGTCGCTGTAGGTCAGCGGCCCGAGCTTGTCGGACAGGCCCCACTTGGTGACCATGTTACGCGCCAGCTCGGTAGTGCGCATGATGTCATTGGACGCACCGGTGGTCACCTTGTCCGGGCCGAAGATCAGCTCTTCGGCGATGCGTCCGCCAAACAGGCTGCAGATCTGGCTCTCGAGGAACTCCTTGCTGTGACTGTAACGGTCCTGCTCGGGCAGGAACATGGTCACGCCGAGCGCGCGGCCGCGCGGAATAATGGATACTTTGTACACCGGGTCGTGAGACGGCATTGAGCGGCCGACGATGGCATGCCCGGCCTCGTGATAGGCCGTGAGTTTCTTTTCGTCTTCGCTCATCACCATGGAACGGCGTTCCGCGCCCATCATGATCTTGTCCTTGGCCTTCTCGAGGTCATCCATGTCGACCAGGCGCTTGTTGGCGCGGGCGGCAAACAGCGCTGCCTCGTTGACCAGATTGGCGAGATCGGCGCCTGAAAATCCCGGGGTCGAACGGGCAATGATGCTGGCCTTGACGTCGTCGTCGATCGGCACCTTGCGCATGTGGACCTTGAGAATCTGCTCGCGACCGCGCACATCCGGCAGCGGCACCACCACCTGGCGGTCGAAACGGCCCGGGCGCAACAGCGCGGGGTCGAGCACATCGGGACGGTTGGTCGCGGCAATCACGATCACACCCTCGTTGCCCTCGAAACCGTCCATCTCCACCAGTAACTGGTTCAGCGTCTGCTCACGCTCGTCGTGGCCACCGCCGAGACCGGCGCCACGGTGACGACCGACGGCATCGATTTCGTCGATAAAGATAATGCAGGGAGCATGTTTTTTGGCCTGTTCAAACATGTCGCGCACACGGGATGCGCCCACACCAACAAACATTTCCACGAAGTCCGAACCGGAAATGGTAAAGAAAGGCACTTTCGCCTCACCGGCAATGGCCTTGGCCAGCAGCGTCTTGCCGGTACCGGGAGCGCCGACCATCAGTATGCCGCGCGGTATCTTTCCGCCCAGGCGCTGGAACTTGCCAGGCTCGCGCAAAAACTCAACCAGCTCACCGACTTCTTCCTTGGCCTCCTCGACACCGGCCACATCGGCGAAGGTAACCTTGACCTGGTCCTCGCCCAGCATGCGCGCCTTGCTCTTGCCGAACGACATGGCACCGCGGCCGCCGGCGCCACCCTGCATCTGGCGCATGAAGAAAATCCACACACCGATCAGCAGCAGCATCGGGAACCAGTTGATGAAGATCGTCATCAGCAAACCATGCTGGTTGGGCTCGACGACCTTGACCTCCACGTTGTTGTTCAGCAGGTCATCGACCATCTTCGGGTCATCGGGCGGAGTCTGTGTCGTGAACTGACTGCCGTCCACGCGCAGTCCCTTGACCGTATGATCCTCGATCTCGACGCGCTGGATCTGTCCCTGCTGGACTTCACCGATGAAATCGGAGTAGTCGACACTCTGCCGGTTGGGCGTGCGCGGGCCGAAATTGTTGAAGACCGTCATCAGCACCAGTGCGATGACAATCCATAAAACCAGATTTTTTGCCAGATCGTTCAATACGGTTTCCTCGACCCTGAAAATAAAATGATGGAGCGCCTACTTGCTTCTCGGCGCGTCAAATGCACGACTTGAGCCATTATGACATATTAGTGCCCTTGCGACCCTGTGCCAGCAGGTACACTTCCCTGCTCCGCGGGCGCGATGCTTTTGGTTTCCTTATCAACACCTTGCTGTACTTTTTGCGCAGGTCGGCGAGCAGTTGATCGAAGCCCTCGCCCTGGAAAACCTTGCACAGCAAGCTGCCGCCCTTGTCCTGTACTTTGTCTGCAAAATCCACCGCCAGTTCCACCAGATACATGCTGCGCGGCTGGTCCACGGCGCCCATACCGCTGATATTGGGTGCCATATCGGACATTACAAGGTCCACTTTCGTCTGCTTGAGCTTTTCCAGCAGTAATTCAATGACCTCATCTTCCCGGAAGTCCCCCTGGATGAACTCGACCCCGGGTAGCTCGTCCATCGGCAGGATATCCAGGGCAATGATACGACCACGCCCCTTGAGGATACCGGCAACATACTGGGACCAGCCGCCGGGTGCGGCACCGAGATCGACAATGGTCATGCCCGGCCGAATGATCCGGTTGCGTTCCTGCAGTTCTGCCAGTTTGTACACGGCGCGCGAGCGGTAGCCTTCACGCTGCGCGCGCTTGACGTATTCATCATCGAAATGTGTTCGCAGCCACTGCTGACTGCTTTTGCTTCTGGCCATTAGCTATTGCGACCTGATCCGAAAAATTAAAAACATGTCCTTGTGCCCCTCCCCCCTGAGGGGGAGGGTTGGGGAGAGGGGATCAAATAAATTATATATTTATTCCCTCTCCCCCCGCCTGCGCGGGGGCAGGCTCTGACCTTCTCGGCAACTGCTCCATGCGTCGCCTAAAGGCGCCTGAAGGCGCCTACTTTTGGTGCCCCACCTCCTGCATCCCTGCAATCGCCCCGCAGGGAGAGGGAATTTATACAGGGATATTTTGTAAATGTAGTTTACTATGCGTCCTTTATGCCTTTGCGGTGAGATAATTGTTTTGTACATCTCTGGATAACATGGAAATGAACGAAAAACTCAAGCGCGAACTGCGCGGCCGGGGCCATGCGCTCAAGCCGGTGGTGACGATTGGCAACGCAGGGCTCAACGCGGCGGTCATGCGAGAGATCGACCTGTCGCTGGAGCATCACGAACTCATGAAAGTGAAAATCGCCAGCGGCGACCGCACGCAGCGCGTGGCAACCATCAACACCCTGTGTGTGAAGCTGGGTGCCAGGCTGGTACAGTCGATCGGTCACATTGCATTGATTTACCGGGCACCCAAAGACTAGTCGTCCCGCGCGCGGCCGGCCGCGACCAGCAACAGACCGAGTCCGGCCGTCAGCATGAACAGCAGGCTCGCCAGGCCATGCAGGCGCGCGAATTCGGCACTGTCTGCCAGTCCCTCGCCACGCAGATCGCCGATCATCGGTGCCAGCAGGAACTGGCCCGCCGCCACCAGCAGCAGCATGGCCGTCGTGACCCAGGCGCGCCAGTCGTAGCGCGCCGTGCGCAGCAGCGAGGCGATCAGCAGGATGCTGCCGCAGACCAGGCCAAGCAGTGCTGTCAGTGTAAACAGGTTGCCGGCCAGCGATCCGGCCAGTGCGCGGTCATCCAGTTGCGTGAACAGCACCGGCGCAACCATGGCGCCCACAGCCCACAGGCTGCCGACCCAGAGGGTCAGCATCATTCGCTCGGTGATCAGAAGAATCTTTTTCGTCACGGCGGGTTCTGTCTAAAAGTGTCTCCGGTGTCAGGCTCTGGATTTGCCATGACTTGCTCGTCTTTGCAAGGAACGCTGTGACGAAGCAACCTGTTAACGAGTGTACCGGTACAAGAGATTGTTTCGCTCTGCCTGCAATGAGGAAGCAGTCAGGGCTGCCCTAGATATAACTGACCTCGACAATCTCCAGGCTGCGCTCACCGCCCGGCACCACCACGGAGACCTCATCACCCTCCCTGCGGGAAATCAGCGCTCGCGCGATGGGTGAGTTGACGGAGATCATGCCCACCTTGATGTCGGCCTCGTCCTCGCCGACGATCTGGTAGACAATGGTTTCGTCAGTATCGACATCGATCAGCTCTACCGTGGCACCGAACACGACCTTGCCTTTTGCATCGAGCGTGGCGACATCCACGATGTGCGCATGGCTCAGCTTGCCATCGATTTCCTTGATGCGGCCCTCGGTGAAACTCTGCTGTTCACGGGCCGCGTGATACTCCGCGTTTTCCTTGAGATCGCCATGTGCACGCGCCTCCGCGATGGCCGCGATGATACGCGGGCGCTCGACGGTCTTCAGGCGTGCCAGTTCCTCGCGCAGTTTCTCAGCACCGCGTGCAGTGATCGGTACCTTGTCGCTCATCCTGTGTGTTCCCCATGCAGCCCCTGCAGGCTGATTACGTTACCGGTATCCAGGTATTCCAGCGCCATGCAGGTCGCGCGCGCACCGGCCAGCGTCGTACTGTACGACACCTTGTGCTGCAGGGCACTCCTGCGGATGGTATAGGAATCCTTGATCGCCTGTTTGCCCTCGGTGGTGTTAAGAATCAGGTCGATCTGTCCATTTTTAATCATATCAACGATATGCGGGCGCCCTTCCATGACCTTGTTGACCACCTCGCAGTCGATGTCGTCGGCCTTGATGCTGGCCGCCGTACCGCGGGTGGCGACCAGGCGAAAGCCCTTTGCCACCAGGTCGCGCGCCAGCGCGACCGCGCCGGCCCGGTCTGTCTTGCGCACGCTGATGAAGGCCGTGCCGCCGGCCGGAACCGCGTTGCCGGCACCCAGCTGTGCCTTGGCAAAGGCCTCGCCGAAGGTGCGGCCGATCCCCATGACCTCGCCCGTCGATTTCATTTCCGGCCCGAGCAGCGGATCGACACCGGGGAACTTGATAAACGGGAACACCGCTTCCTTGACGGAAAAATAATCCGGCCGCAGCATCTCGGTAAAACCCTGGTCACGCAGACGCCGGCCGGTCATCACGCGTGCCGCGATCTTCGCCAGCGGACGCATGGTTGCCTTCGAAACGAACGGCACGGTCCGCGAGGCACGCGGGTTGACCTCGATCAGGTAGATATCATCGCCCTTGATGGCAAACTGCGTATTCATCAACCCGCACACTTTCAGTTCCTTCGCCATGCTGGCCACCTGCTCGCTCATGCGCTGCTGCACCGGGTCGCTCAGTGTGTAGGGCGGCAGGGAACAGGCCGAATCACCCGAATGCACGCCGGCCTGTTCGATATGTTCCATGATGCCGCCGATCAGCACATCCTCGCCGTCACAGATGGCGTCGACATCCACCTCGACCGCATCATCCAGAAAGCGGTCCAGCAATACGGGTGATTTATTCGAGACCTGCACGGCCTCGTGCATGTAACGCTCCAGGTCATCCGCGGAATACACGATCTCCATGGCGCGTCCGCCCAGCACGTAGGACGGCCGCACGACCAGCGGGTAACCGACCTCGTCTGCCATGGCCATCGCCTGGTCGATAGTGGAGGCAATCCGGTTGGGCGGTTGCAACAGGCCCAGCTTCTTCACCATTTGCTGAAAGCGTTCGCGGTCTTCCGCATGATCGATGGCATCGGCAGAGGTGCCGATGACCGGCACACCGTTCGCCTCCAGTCCGCGCGACAGCTTCAGGGGCGTCTGTCCGCCATACTGGACGATGACGCCTTTCGGCTGCTCGACATGGATGATCTCGAGCACATCCTCCAGTGTCAGCGGCTCGAAATACAGCCGGTCCGAGGTGTCGTAATCCGTCGACACCGTCTCCGGATTGCAGTTCACCATGATGGTCTCGTAACCGTCTTCGCGACAGGCCAGCGCGGCATGCACACAGCAATAGTCGAACTCGATACCCTGGCCGATGCGGTTCGGACCACCGCCGAGGACAATGATCTTTTCGCGTTGCGTCGGCGCCGACTCGCACTCTTCTTCATAGGTCGAGTACATGTAGGCAGTGGAGGTGGCGAATTCCGCAGCGCAGGTATCGACCCGTTTGAACACGGGACGGACATTCAGCGCATGGCGGTGTTTGCGTACTGCGTCCTCGGTCGTCTGCAGCAGCCGTGCCAGTCGCCGGTCCGAGAAACCCTTGCGTTTAAGTGCGAACATGCGCCCGGCATCGATGCCGTCCAGCGCCTGGTCGCGCAGACCCTGTTCCTGTGTGACCAGGTCGCCGATCTGGACCAGGAACCACGGGTCGATGGCCGTGATCTCGGCCAGTTCGGCCATGGTCATGCCGGCCCGGAAGCCGTCCGCGACATGCCACAGCCGTTCCGGCCGGGCGATACCCAGCTCCTTGCGCAAGTCCTTGGCCGCGCCGTCCACCGACAGGTCGAACACCTCGTCCAGCCCGTCCATGCCGGTCTCCAGCCCGCGCAATGCCTTTTGCAGGGACTCCTGGAAGGTACGGCCAATGGCCATCACCTCGCCGACCGATTTCATCTGGGTGCCCAGCAGCGGTTCCGCCTGCGGGAATTTTTCGAAGGTAAAGCGCGGCACCTTGGTGACCACGTAATCGATGGCCGGCTCGAACGAGGCCGGCGTCGCACCGCCGGTGATGTCATTTTTCAGTTCATCGAGTGTGAATCCGACCGCCAGTTTCGCGGCAACCTTGGCGATCGGGAAGCCGGTCGCCTTGGAAGCAAGCGCGGAGGAGCGCGACACGCGCGGGTTCATCTCGATCACGACCATGTGGCCATCGGCAGGATTGATGGCGAACTGGACATTCGAACCGCCGGTCTCGACCCCGATCTTGCGCAAGACGGCGTTCGACGCATCGCGCATCAACTGGTATTCCTTGTCCGTCAGCGTCTGGGCCGGCGCCACGGTGATCGAGTCGCCGGTATGCACCCCCATGGGATCGAGATTCTCGATCGAGCAGATAATGATGCAGTTGTCATTGCGATCGCGCACCACCTCCATCTCGAATTCCTTCCAGCCGAGGATGGATTCCTCCAGCAACACCTCGGTGGTCGGCGACAGGTCGAGGCCGTGTTCGCAGATACTGGCGAATTCTTCCCGGTTATAGGCGATGCCGCCGCCGCTGCCGCCCATGGTGAAGGACGGACGGATAATGATCGGGAAACCCAGCGAGGCATGCACCTGCTGCGCCTCTTCCATGCTGTGCACGATATAGGCGCGCGGCGTCGACAGCCCGATGTCCGTCATGGCCTGGCGGAACAGGCCGCGGTCCTCGGCCATGTCGATGGCCTCGCGGCTGGCGCCGATCATTTCGACACCGAACTTTTCCAGCACACCCTCGCGCACCAGGTCCAGCGCACAGTTCAGGGCGGTCTGCCCGCCCATGGTCGGCAACAGGGCGTCCGGCCGCTCGACCTCGATGATGCGGGCAACGGTCTGCCACTGCACCGGCTCGATATACACGGCGTCCGCCATGTCCGGATCGGTCATGATGGTTGCCGGATTCGAATTCACCAGCACCAGGCGATAGCCTTCCTCGCGCAGCGCCTTGCAGGCCTGCGCACCGGAATAATCGAACTCGCAGGCCTGCCCGATCACGATCGGACCCGCGCCGATGATCAGTATGCTTTTTATGTCAGTTCTTTTTGGCATAAATGTCTAAATCTAAAACCCGGCCTCGCGCAAAGCCGCAAAGGCGCCAAGAAATAATTTATCTATATCTGCTCAACTAATTAACGAAACACCCTGGAACGCACGCCTATCAATCCTGCCCGAGGCAATATTTGCATTTAGCATTGATTTGCTTTGCGCCTTTGCGGCTTTGCGCGAGATATTTTTCTCTGCGTCCACTGTAGCTATGGTGTTTTCATCAATTCAATAAAGCGGTCGAACAGCGGCGCCACGTCGTGCGGGCCGGGGCTGGCCTCCGGGTGACCCTGGAAACTGAACGCCGGGCAGTCGGACCGCGACACGCCCTGCAGGGAACCGTCGAACAGCGAGCGGTGGGTTGGCACCAGGTGTTTCGGCAGGCTGTCCTCGTCCACCGCGAAGCCATGGTTCTGGCTGGTGATCAGCACCTGGTGCGTCTCCAGGTCCTGCACCGGGTGGTTGGCGCCATGGTGTCCGAATTTCATCTTGGCGGTGCGGGCGCCGCTGGCCAGTGACAGCAGCTGGTGGCCGAGACAGATACCGAACAACGGGATGCCGCTGCCCAGCAACTCGCCGATTGCGTCAATCGCATAGTCGCACGGCTCCGGGTCCCCGGGGCCGTTGGACAGAAAGATACCGTCAGGACGGTGCGCCAGCACCCCGGCGGCAGTCGTCTGCGCCGGTACCACGGTTACACGGCAGCCGCGGTCTGCCAGCATGCGCAGGATATTGCGCTTCACGCCGAAGTCATAGGCCACCACGTGGTATGGCAGCTCACTCTCCGGCCGCGCATCGGGCATGCCGCCGGCCAGAGACCAGCAGCCCTGACGCCATTCATAGGCGTCCCGCGTGCTTACCTCGCGCGCGAGATCCATGCCTTTCAGACCGGGAAATGCGCGCGCCTGTTCCAGCGCCACGGCCTCATCGGGATTGTCGCCGGCGATGATGCAGCCGTTCTGAGCACCCTGCTCGCGCAGGATCCGTGTCAGGCGACGCGTGTCGATATTCGCGATGCCGATAACGTTGTTCTGCCGGAGGTAATCCTCCAGCGAGGACTCGCTGCGCCAGTTGCTGGCCAGCAGCGGCAGGTCACGGATGACCAGACCGGAACAGTGGATGGTGGCGGCTTCTTCATCATCGGCATTGGCGCCGACATTGCCGATGTGGGGATAGGTCAGGGTTACGATCTGCCGGGCGTAGGACGGATCGGTCAGGATCTCCTGGTAACCGGTCATGGCGGTATTGAAAACCACCTCGCCGCTGACCTGACCTTCAACACCAATAGCGGAACCACGGAATACACTTCCGTCTGCAAGCGCCAACAGGGCCGCTTTTTTCAACTAGACCTCCGCTTCTGACGTAGAAAACGGGAGGGTTCCGTGTGGAACCATCCCGTTTGCATGCTACCGGTTAGACCGCCCAAAAAATCAGGCGAATTGTACTGGATTAATGAAGCAGTGGCTAGTAGATAGTTGCGAGCTGCAAGTGCCTGTCTGCCACCCTGGCAACTCGCTACTTGCTACTCACCACTCGCAAATACCTACTTAATACCCAGAACATCCTGCATATCGTACAGACCGCTGTCCTGCCCGGTCAGCCAGCCGGCCGCCCGGGCGGCGCCGTTGGCGAAGGTCATGCGACTGGAGGCCCGGTGGGTGATCTCGACCCGCTCACCGTCGCCGGCAAACAGCACGGTGTGATCGCCGACGATGTCACCGGCGCGGATGGTCTCGAAACCGATGGTATGACGCTCACGCTCGCCGGTGTGTCCCTCGCGCCCGTATACCGCACAGTCATTCAGGTCACGCCCGAGGGCCGCCGCCACCACCTCGCCCATGCGCAGCGCGGTCCCGGAAGGGGCGTCGACCTTGTGGCGGTGGTGCGCCTCGATGATCTCGATGTCCACCTCGTCACCCAGCACCCGCGCCGCCATGTCCAGCAGTTTCAGGCACAGGTTGACACCGACGCTCATGTTGGGGGCGAAGACCACGGCGATATCCTTTGCAGCTGCAGCAATCCCGGCCTTCTGTGCCTCGCTGAACCCGGTGGTACCGATGACCATGCGCCGGCCGCCCCGGCGGCAGGCCTCGAGATTCGCCAGGGTCGGTTCCGGGCGGGTAAAGTCGATGAGGACGTCGAAATCATCCAGTACCGCGCTGATGTCTGCGCCCACCTCGACCGCCAGTTTGCCGATACCGGCCAGTTCACCGGCATCACTGCCCAGCAGCGAACTCTCCGGATGCTCGAGTGCCGCGGTCACCGTCAGGCCCTCGGCCTGGTGACAGGCCTGAATCAGGCTGCGCCCCATGCGACCGGCGGCGCCGGTAATTGCGATACGAGTCATGCAGTTTTCCATTATCAGATTGAGCCTGCATATTGCCACAGAGAACAAACAGGTCACAGGGGTCACGCAGCACCAGAACAGCGAATTAAATTAGAATGGGTTCATGACGGCAAAACAAATCTGGGTTGACGCCGATGCCTGTCCGAAAGTGATCAAGGAGATCCTGTATCGGGCAGCAGACAGGGTCGGCGTACCGCTGATCCTGGTTGCCAATCAACCCCTGCAAGTGCCCGGATCCCTGCATATCCGGTCAATCCAGGTGGCGGCCGGTTTTGACGTCGCAGACAACCATATCGTGCAGCAGGCAAAGCCGGGTAACCTGGTGATCACCGCGGACATCCCGCTGGCTGCCGAGGTCGTCGCCCGGGGCTGCCTGGCGCTGAACCCGCGCGGCGAACTCTATACCGAAGACAATATTCGCGAACGGCTGAACATGCGGGATTTCATGGACACCCTGCGCAGCAGCGGCGTGGATACCGGCGGGCCGGCATCCATCAACCAGGCCGACCGCAAGGCCTTTGCCAACCAGCTGGACCGGCTGCTGGCCCGATGGATTGGCTAAGGAAAGAAACCGGTCACAGACACCTGCTCCAGGGAAATGAATGACCTGGAACGGCAAGGTTTGATCGATCAACTGCCGGTACTTGTTCGTTCATGAGCGGGCCATGTGGATCGGACTGAACACAAAATTTTCGCCCTACCAGACTAATTACCTTTATTTATTTGTGGTATAATACCCCCACGTTTTACCCGGTTTATATGGCGGGGTGACCACATGATCATCGAGCATTCGCTACTGGCAGAATGCCTGAATCTGTCCGGCGAAAGTATTCGCCAGTTGGTCAGCGAAGGCATGCCAGAATACGCACACGGCCTTTATGACCTGGGCCCCTGTATCCAGTGGTACATTGAATACTGCACCAGGTCGGCCGGCATATCGGCTGACATGGCTCCACCCGACCTGTACGTCGAGGATCTGCACCAGCTGCAGGCTGTCGTTGAACGCGCCCTGACCGGGATTGACCAGGGGCTGGCCGAGGATCTGTCCTGCCTGGGTGACCCTGTGGAGATCAGCGACCGGCTGCAGCTTGCCAGCGGCCGGATCCGCACAGCCATCTCGGACGGCCTCGACCGCTACGTCGCCACGATCAAGGAATGACCCAGGCTTGCCAGCTCCGGATTGTAGTGCACGCTGAAATAAAAACGGCGACCCGAAGGTCGCCGCCGTTTGATATTGTTGTATCTGCTTAGGCTTTCTTGCGTCTTGCCATTCCTATCAAACCAAGCAGACCAGATCCGAACAACCACACTGACGCTGGAATCGGAACAACGGTTGTCACTTCACCGAAGGCGAAATACGTTACTTCGTCGTCTTCATCTACCTGGAAAATGATGAGGTCAGGGTTAGGCGGAGGCGTTGCGGTGTAGCTTCTGTCCGAAAAGGGGTTTGTCGTGAGGTAGACAAAAGAGACATCCCATTCGATGACGGCGCCGCTGGTCTCACTTGCGACACTCCACACGTCGGAGGTTGTTCCAGCGGTAACTGTGAGTCCAAAGATGTCAAATAGCGCTACTGCATCGTCATCGACTACCTGGTCGTTGCTAATCGCGACACTGGATTCGACTCCAGTGGTAGTGACACCGAGCCCGGTTATGGAACCCGTACCGCCTGAAAACACGTAGTTGGTTTCATCCGGAGGGAAAAGCTCGACCAGGCAACCGCCACAGGTGTCGCCGTAGTTAAAACTGCCCGAGAAGACCGAGACATCCGGGGTTCCTCCCGTATAAATGCCCGCTCTGGTGTCCTCAAGCACTGCCCGGAGTACTCCGTTCCATGAGATGGTGGCTGCTCCGGCACCTTGTGCAAAGCTCAATACCAGAAGTGGAAAGGATATCCAGGCAACACGCCACTTATGCAGCGATAGAACTCGCCGGCGGCAGGTCAGAAGTAACAACGCCTGCAAAAACTTGAATACCGACCCCAAAGTTCTATGGCACAACGTTCTATATTGATTCATTACGGATTCCTCCATTTATCATGGATTCTCCGTAAATTTATATTGCCAGCCTTCTATATTTTTTTTATTGACTGTTGGTAGCAATTTTATACTTGGCCTGGAAATTTTACAAATACTGATGTTTGCTGGAATGTCGCATTAGGGTCGTTCTCTGAAGTATATCAGCTGCTTATATTCGCTATCGCTAAACGACGACTTTCGGCTGCCAAAAGGAGACCTTTAGCGCAAGTAAAAACGGCGGCCAACAAATGAACGAAGGCCGCCGTGTGAGGAAAGTAAATCTTTTAAGCCGGTTTAGTTTTTGGCCATTTTCTCGAATATAACCTTCATATCGTCGAGTCCATATTCAGCCTTGCGTCGATCAGGCAATCTTTTTCGATCCTGAATCACAAAAAGTCCCTGACTATCCGTTGATGGAAATTCAGCGGACTGCCTCCAGCGACGACTACCTTTCTGCCTTATGACAAGCCCCATAATCATCCAGTGATCCGCATTGCCTGTTCTGCCTATTTATGATGCCCTATTAGATAACGGATATATAAAAACCTAGTATGCATAACGTAATAATAATACCAATGACGCCCATGATGATTGTGCTTGCATGATTATTACGCCAGCCTCGGACTATCCAGTAGCTTTCCAAACCAATAAAACCAGCCGCCGCGCCATAGGCAATAAAAAGCCCCTTGGGCTCAATATCGGATGACATAATAAAAATGATATAAAAGACAAACGCGACACCAATAGGTGTCAATGAAAATATCCAGTCCTGTATTTCTCCAGGCTCCCTCTGGGTCGCCAACAGCTTGTGAAGCTTGTTTGTATCACTCATTATCTCCCCTCCCTGAAATCCAAACATGCCAGTTAAGGTGATCCATTGTTTAACGGGATATACACACCTGCGCCGGCCAGCCCCCACTGACAGGTGCGAATCAAATGAACAATGTAATATCCGCACCCTGTGCATTTGTGATATAGGTTGCAGCGCCCGCCCATTCCGTGACTTCCGGTATAAAGTCCTCTTGCTTCCAGCCAAACAGGCCAACGGTCATCTGGCAGGCGACCAGTTTTACCTCTGCCTCAATGCACAGATCGCGCAGTTCAGGAATAGTGGCGATACCGTTATTCTTCACCGTCATCTTCATCAGCGATGTCGCCATACCCTCAAATCCAGGTACACCGGCCATCAGCAGGTTGGGCATGTTCCACTCAATCCCCTGGAACCATTTCGGTCCGAAGGGCATCTTCATGGGCATGGCGGGATTACCCAGCGGACTGATGCTCGGCTTCAGGTCTTTCTTTAGTAGTGCCAGCCCGTAAAAGGTAAAGAACAATGTGGTATCCCAGCCCAGTGCGGCGGCGGTTGATGCAAGGATGAAGGGTGGATAGGCCCAGTCGAGCGTGCCCTTGGTAACCATGATGGAAAGTCGGGGAGTTTTGTCACCCTCCTGTTGCGCCATTTTTTCTGCCAAGCTCTCATCAAACCAGGCCTTGAGCTCATCTGCCGACATTCCTGCAAGGTGTGCCCCAGAAACATTATTCACTGCATCCATCAGTTAACCCCTGTATTTTTTTGCTGGACAGTCATGCGCCAGCAAACCAAAGAATTATTACAAGCTATCCCTGCACGAAAAAAAACTCCTGGCGCTTGTGCGCCGGGAGTCTTAATAAGCGAATAAAGTTATACAGGTCCAACAAGCTTGGCTTTTACATTTTGTGATGTGATGCGGTTTAGTACATCTTGCGAGGAATACAAATCTCTGTCGTATCTGACCAGCATAAGGTTGTAGCGTAATGGACAGAATTCCGCTGTAGTGATGCCACCATTGCCTTCCAGCGCAGCAACTAAATCCCCCCGCTGTTGCTCCTCCAGGCTTTCGGTTATATACACAACAATCTCGACAGTATTTTCAGGTTCGTTCTCTATGCTATGTAAGACTTGTCCCATGGTATGTCTCCTTATGTCCTATGCTTGTTGCTTAGTGACAGCTGTACAGGCCCCTTCTGCGCGATTCATTATCAGTTAGCGCTGACCGGATCAATTAACCACCATGCTGCTAAATTGCTCCCTGTCACGCCCGACTGAACAAGGCAGCTTATTTGAGAAACAACCAATAAACTGTCTTAATGAGCGAATTTATTCTACTAATAAACCGTGTGTTTAACATTAGTAATGATCCCAGCATAGTCAAGGTGACATTTATTTGACTTCAGTGTGGTATTCAACATGCAACTGGCTGGGTACCTTTCAGGAGTCTATCCAAACGGTTATTTATCGGTAGTCGCCGTTAAGTGATTGTTTATATAAGCGTCGACTAAAGGGCCGAGTTCGGCCACAAATTGCCCTTCCCGCTAACTGGTCTGAACAGCAAGCTCATACCAAGACAGGAAGTTCATATTACAAACGAAGCTCGGGCAACCCGAAGGAGACTGCAAGAAACCAGGAAATCACAATCAGGATCGTCAGTCGTTGAAAGGATACAGTGGCTATCGATATTGTAAAATAATCCTACAACGCAGATTTGCCCTGATATCGAGACCGGAATACTGCTAAGCCCATGTTATTAAGTTTGATTGTTATGAACGCATTGCGGAGACCAACAGCTCGGTGTTGTCGGAATAGTTTAAAAGTGGCGGTCAGCAGCATGAACGCTTTTAAGGCTTGAAGATTTATACGAATATGATTAGTAAGATATGATCATTGGCGCAGATCTTGCGATGCTGTATAGCATTTGTGCTAGGCTGCTGGATTAAATAGTTCTGGACTTGGGCTCGCGATTTCCGAGCAAATCACGCCCCGGCGGGTCCGCCCACAAACCGGCAAAGGATAACACTGTGTCATACAACAACTATTACAAATCCAGTTTGACCGCGCTGGTCCTATCGGCCGCCATCGCCTTCGCGCCCAGCAGTAGCGCCACGCTCGTGCCCTACAGCCAGGACTTCGAGGACATGACGCCAGGTCAGGGATATCCACCGAATGATCTTGAGGCTGATGGCTGGCGGATATTTGGTATCGCTTATGATGCTGACCCTTACACGGGTCCTGCAAATATAGTCTACCAATATGGACCTTTTGATGCAGCGAATGGTGACCCGGGCTCCATCCAGGGCGTCGCTACCGGACAAGGTGGTACTGCTCAGGGAGAGGTTGTACTGGCCAAGTACACCGATTACAACAACCCTGACCACACTGTAGTGCCTTTCACGCCTGGCATGCCTAAATATTACATCTCAGCTTCCACATTCCAGACACAGATAATCTCTACCAGCAATGTCGGCCTGTGGAGATTTACCTATGACGCGAAAATTGGCAACCTCGAGGCCGACAGCAGCGCGCTTGCGTTCATCCAGACGCTGGATCGTTTTACGGGAGACGGAAAGGCCTTTCTGTCCAATGACACCACCCACCTGCCCGTCGAGTGGGGCACATACACGCTCGATATCTTAATCGATGACACCTTGATCGGAGATACGCTGCAGTTCGGCTTTATCGCCACCGCCACTAATTACAACGGCTCGGCCGTCTTTTACGACAACATCAGCTTTGAGCGCGTTGAGGTCATACCGGTGCCCGCTGCGGTATGGCTGTTCGGTTCCGGTCTTGTAGGGCTGGTCGGTGTAGCTCGTCGCCGCAAGCACTGACATACGATACTTTGCTTATTTGAATGACCTGGTCCTTTTGGGGAGGTGCAGGGGGAGCCCTCCCTCTGCCTCACTCTGAACGAAAATAATAGTTACTGCAAAACTTTAACCTATCGCGTCACTTCTGCACCCTGTGTGAATGTCTGCCTCATGCTTGCCAGTTCAACCGATCGACGCAACACATGCATTAAATCGTTCTGCCGGTGTTTGAAACCCCGGCGTCTTGCGTTCTTATTTTCTAACTACTTGCCGAGTCCCCATAGACCGGTTTCCTTCAGAGCCGTTATGCATTCTTTGCTGACTTTGGACTCATTGGCTTTGATACAGCTCACAATACGGCCCTCACCGGGCTGCACATCAAGACAATGCTTGTCAGCATCTGCTTCACAGGCGCTGATTGAGTAATCGAGTGCAGCAGCTCCCATCTTGATTGACAGGGCCGCCTCCAGGATGCCCTGCTTGCATTCTGAACTCAGGTGCTCTTCATACGCCGCAAGACACATAAAAACTTTATCCGTATTGTCGCCAAGACCATCACAGTGCTGTTTTATATCTTCATCACAACCATTTACGGAGGATGCGATAACAATATCCCCTTCCTGCAATTTTTCAGCAAGTGGCTTGCCAGCCTGCTCGGCGTAAGATGACATAGAAAATAACAAGGCCAGCATTAGTGGTATAGAGGTTTTCTTTAAATATGAAGGCATACGAACTTCTCCAAATTCTGATCAGGATGTTAGTCGAGCGCGTGAGTTTAGCGACTTGTCTCACTAGTGTCAGCCCGGATTTCCAGGAAAACAACCTGCCCTTCCGGGACGTCTGGCGAACGGCGGGAACACAGCAACCCTGGACATTACTATTTTTCCGGGTTATGTCTAACGAAGACAATAGCGTACAAATCGATGGCTGGCTTCGGAGTTAGTTATGTAGTTGATGCGTTAAAGTTGTAGTATTATGTAGTAATAGATCTATTTTTTATCTTGTACTGATTGTACTCAAGTACAAATTTGAGGGTACTTCCATGCATAAACCAAAACTGCAAAATCCTGCATCATTGGTATTATTTTTCAGCGTCATTGTTGGGGGGCTGTTATCTCAGGCCGCCGCAGCAGACGTGAGTCACGGTGAAATGGCCGCTGCAATACGGAGTGCTGATTATCCCTGTGCACAAGTTCTGCAAGTTGACAGCGTCGGAGATGACGCCTGGGTTGTTCAGTGTAATTCTGGAAAATTCAATGTTTCCCGAGACCAGAATGGTGATTTAAAGGTCACCCGGACTGACTGAAACGCAAATCAGGGCCTGATAGCTGCAGGCCTGCTTCAGCACATAAACGCCCCCGTCAACCAGGCTGAAACGCTGTACTTCCATTCAGGTTAGGAAGCAGTCCTTAACGAAACCCTGATAACCCTCATCTCCCGAAGAAGAGAGCGAACAATTTAATTCTCTGTGTTCTCTGTGGCGGGTGTTTTTAATTTTTTTCACTACGCGCAGCGGTCTTACCCGTGCAGGCCGTCGAAGAACTTCTTCACCCCGTCCAGCCAGGAGCTGGCCTGCGGGCTGTGGCGGCTGCCGCCTTCGCTTATCTCACCGGAGAACTCCTGCAGCAGTTCCTTCTGACGGCGCGTCAGGTTGACCGGCGTCTCGACATTGACGCGGCAGAGCAGATCACCGACCGGGCCGCCGCGCACCGGCTTGACGCCCTTGCCGCGCATGCGAAACATCTTGCCGCTTTGTGTCTCGGCCGGGATCTTCAGGTTGACGCGACCGTTCAGGGTCGGTACTTCCAGCTCGCCGCCCAGTGCGGCGGCGGTGAAACTGATGGGCACCTCGCAATAGAGATTGTTTTCATCGCGCTGGAAGATGGGGTGCTCCTTGACCGCGATCTGCACATACAGATCACCCGGCGGACCGCCGCTCTCGCCGGCCTCGCCCTCACTGGCGAGCCGGATGCGGTCACCGCTATCGACACCGGCCGGTACTTTCACCGACAGGGTCTTGTGTTCGCTGACCCGGCCCTTGCCGCGACAGTCCGGGCAGGGGTCGGAAATGACGGTGCCCGTGCCCTGGCAATGCGGGCAGGTCTGCTGCAGGGAAAAGAAACCCTGCTGCATGCGCACCTGGCCATGACCGCCACAGGTCGTGCAGGGCGTTGGCTTGCTGCCCTTGCGCGCACCACTGCCGTCGCAGGTGCCGCACTGGACCATGGTCGGCACGCGGATCTTCACCTCGGTGCCGGCAACGGCATCCTCCAGTGACAGTTCCAGGTTGTAGCGCAGGTCCGAGCCGCGATAGACACGCTGGCCGCCGCCACCGCGCCCGCCGCCGAAGATGTCGCCAAACACGTCGCCGAAGATATCACTGAAGCCGGCGCCGCCTGCAGCCCCTGCACCGGCTCCGCCTCCGAACCCCCCCATGGACGGATCGACACCGGCATGGCCGAACTGGTCGTAGGCCGCGCGTTTCTGCGCATCGCCCAGGACCTCCCAGGCCTCCTTGCACTCCTTGAATTTACCCTCGGCTTCCTCGTCGTCGGGATTCCTGTCCGGGTGGTACTTCTGCGCAGCACGGCGATAGGCCTTTTTCAGGTCTGCCTCACTGGCATTTTTGGAGGCGCCGAGCACCTCGTAGTAATCACGCTTTGACATATGTCCTGTCCGCTACGCCTTGTTATTCACCCATACCACCCTGCTGTTGACGGTAAAAATCCGGGGACGGCACAGCCGGCCCCGGATAGTCTGTCATGCAGAAGCCGAATGCGACGCCTACTTGTTGTCGGCATCCTTCACTTCTTCGAACTCGGCATCGACCACGTCGTCATCGCCCGAACCCGCAGCGGACTCCGCGCTCGCCTCGCCCGCCGTCTGGGCTCCGCCTCCATCGGCCGCGGCCTGTTCCTGGTAGACGCGCTCGGCCAGCTTGCCGGACTTCTCGCCCAGCGCCTGGGTCTTCGCCTCGATGGCGGCCTTGTCGTCGCCCTTCATGGCCTCCTGCAGCTCCTCGATGGCGGCCTCGATCTCCTTCTTCTCGGCCTCGTCTACCTTGTCACCGAGGTCCGTCAGCGACTTGTTGGTCGCGTGGATCAGGCCGTCGGCCTGGTTGCGCGCATCGATCAGCTCATGGAACTTGCGGTCCTCCTCGGCATGCGCCTCGGCGTCCTTCACCATCTGGTCGATCTCGTCATCCGACAGGCCGCTGGAGGCCTTGATCTGGATCGACTGCTCCTTGCCGGTCGCCTTGTCCTTGGCGGACACATGCAGGATACCGTTGGCATCGATATCGAAGGTCACCTCGATCTGCGGCACGCCGCGCGGGGCCGGCGGTATATCACTGAGGTCGAAGCGGCCCAGCGACTTGTTCGCGCTGGCCACATCGCGTTCACCCTGCAGCACGTGCACGGTGACGGCCGACTGGTGGTCCTCTGCCGTGGAGAACACCTGGTTTGCCTTGGTCGGAATGGTGGTGTTCTTGTCAATGAGTTTGGTCATCACGCCACCGAGCGTCTCGATACCCAGCGACAGCGGGGTGACGTCGAGCAGCAGGACGTCCTTGACGTCACCGCCCAGCACACCGCCCTGGATGGCCGCACCGACAGCCACCGCCTCGTCCGGGTTGACGTCCTTGCGCGGCTCCTTGCCGAAGAAATTCTTGACCGCTTCCTGCACCTTCGGCATGCGGGTCTGGCCACCGACCAGGATGATGTCGTCGATGTCGCTGGCGGACTGGCCGGCATCCTTGAGTGCGATCTTGCACGGCTCGATGGTGCGCTCGATCAGTTCCTCGACCAGCGACTCGAGCTTGGCGCGCGTCAGCTTCATGGTCAGGTGCTTCGGACCACTGGCATCGGCGGTAATGTAGGGCAGATTGACATCCGTATGCTGACTGGAAGAGAGCTCGATCTTGGCCTTCTCGGCGCCTTCCTTGAGGCGCTGCATGGCAAGCGGATCACCGCGCAGGTCCATGCCCTGTTCCTTCTGGAATGCATCGGCCAGGTAATCGATCAGACGCTTGTCGAAGTCCTCGCCACCGAGGAAGGTGTCGCCGTTGGTCGACAGCACCTCGAACTGGTGTTCGCCGTCGACATCCGCGATTTCGATAATCGAGACGTCGAAGGTGCCGCCACCGAGGTCGTACACGACGATCTTGGAATCGCCGCGCTTCTTGTCCATGCCGTAGGCAAGCGCTGCGGCCGTCGGCTCGTTGATAATGCGTTTCACATCGAGCCCCGCGATGCGACCGGCGTCCTTGGTTGCCTGGCGCTGCGAGTCGTTGAAATAGGCCGGCACCGTGACGACCGCCTCGGTCACCTCCACGCCCAGGTAGTCTTCCGCCGTGCTCTTCATTTTCTGCAGCACGCGTGCCGAGACCTCGGGCGGCGCCATGCGCTTGCCCTGAGCCTCGACCCAGGCATCGCCGTTGTCCGCCTTGACGATGTTGTAGGGCACCAGGTCGATATCGCGCTGCACCACGTCTTCCTCGAAGCGGCGTCCGATCAGGCGCTTGACGGCGAACAGCGTATTCTGCGGATTGGTGACGGCCTGGCGCTTGGCGGCCTGGCCAACCAGCACCTCGTTGTCACTGGTGAAGCCCACGATCGATGGCGTGGTGCGGTCGCCCTCGCTGTTCTCGATCACCCGGACCTCGCCCCCCTCCATCACGGCGACGCAGGAGTTGGTCGTGCCCAGGTCAATTCCGATTATTTTGCCCATTTTCTCTATTCTCCGTGTAACTTCCTGATATATTTGAAATTGAATCTAGTAAGCTATAACCCGTAAGTGGGGACGGTAAGGGGCGAAATCAAGCCCTGCGTCCCGAATCATGCGGCGCCGGGTGCCTTGGAAACGATCACCATGGCCGGCCGTATGAGGCGATCATTCAACAGGTAGCCCTTCTGCACTACCGTCACCACCGTGTTCGGTTCGACGTCCGCGCGCTCCTGTATCGACATTGCCTGGTGGAAATCCGGATTGAAGGCCTGATCCTGGGGATCGATCTCGCGGATCTCGAACTTGTCCATGACGCTGGTCATCATCTGCAGCGTGAGCTCGATGCCTTCCTTGTGTTTCGCGGTATTTTCAGTGTCGAACGCGGCCAGCCCCATTTCCAGGCTGTCACGCACCGGCAACAGCTCGTTGGCAAAGCGCTCCAGGCCAAACTTGTGCGCATTGGCGAGATCGCGTTCGGACCGGCGACGCAGGTTGTCCAGATCGGCCTGCAGGCGCAGCACCTGGTCCCAGTGTTCGTCTGCCTTGCCGCGCGCGTCTTCCAGTAATGCCGTCAGTTCTGCATGTTCCGGCACGGCAGCTTCCGCCTCCCCGCCGTTGCCATCAACTTCGGCGTCTTCAACAGTATTTTCTTTTTCAGACATACCTTTGCTCCACAATTCTCAAATCTTTCGCAGACGATGAGATCGCCGGTCTGGCGTCGATATGGGGCTTATTCCTTGGTATTCAAGGCAGCACCCAGCAGCCGGGCCGTGACGTCGACGATCGGGATGACCTGTTCGTAGGCCATGCGCGTGGGACCGATCACGCCCAGCACGCCCAGCACCTGTCCGCCAACGGAGTACGGTGCCGTTACCATGCTGCATTCGTCCAGCATCCGGTAGCCGGACTCGTCACCGATAAATATCTGGATGCCCTCGCCATGCACGCACTGGTCGAGCAGGTGGAGTATATCCCGCTTGGTACTGAAGGCCTCGAACAAATTGCGCAGTTTCTCCACATCGCACAGCTCGTGAAATTCCATCAGGTTGGTCTGGCCGGCCAGGACGAAATCCTCGTCGGCATTATGCTCCAGCACCTGGTCGGCCATGCGGATGGCCGTCATCATCATCTCGTTCATGTTCGAGCGCGTTTCCTGCATTTCACGCAGCAGCGCGGCACGCACCTCGTCCAGGTCCTTGCCGGTGAAGAGCTGGTTCAGGTAATTCGAGGCCTGCTGCAGTTCGGCGGCGGAAATCGTCCGTTCGGTGTGCAGAATCCGGTTCTGCACCTCGTCGTTGCCCGCGACCAGGATGGCGAGAACCCGGTTTTCCGCAAGGGGCAGGAACTCGACGCGCTTGAACAGCGGGTGTTCATGCCGTGGCAGGGTCACGATACCGGCCAGCTGCGTGATGCCGGACAACATACCGGAGGCCGACTCCACCAGGTCCTTGGGTGACTGCTCGACCTCCAGCTCGGCACGGATTTGCTCGATTGCCCGCTGGTCCAGCGGCTTGACGCTCAACAGGGTGTCGACGAAAAACCGGTAACCCTGCACGGTCGGTACACGCCCGGCCGAGGTATGCGGCGAGCTGACGAAACCCAGCTCCTCGAGGTCCGCCATGACATTGCGGATGGTCGCCGGGCTCAGCCTGAGTCCGGCCTCCCGTGCCAGCGTGCGCGAACCGACCGGCTGCCCGTCGACCACGTAACGCTCGATCAGCGCCCGCAGCATCAGCTGGGCACGTTCAGAAATATCTGCTGTTGATTCACTCATAAGCCGGTCGTCCGGACACCCTGTATCCGTCATAATAATGCATCTGGCACTCCTACCGGTAGAGTGCCAGGCGGCTTCAGGGCAGACCGGCTCTTTCGCCCGCGACAGTTGGCGCTCCCGGTGAGTCATGTTAGCGTTCAGACACTCAACCTCTATCCAGGATATGTCACCTCATTTCAAACGTGTTGGACTGATCGGCAAGGCCGGCGGAGAGCGCGTCGCAGAGACCCTGCGCACGCTGGCCGGATACCTCGCCCAACTCGGGGCGGAAATCCGGCTGGACGAACCTGTCGCCGGGCTGCTCGCCGACAGCGACCACCCGGTGCTGGACCGGACCGCGCTCGCACAACAGTGCGATCTGGCCATCGTGGTGGGCGGGGACGGCACCCTGCTGAATGCCGCGCGCAGCCTGGCCGAGTCCGGGATCGCGGTGCTGGGTGTCAACCTCGGGCGACTCGGTTTCCTGGTGGACGTATCCCCGGATGAAATGACACACCGGCTGGATGAGATCATGAGCGGCCACTTCTCGGAGGAAGACCGAAGTCTGCTGCATGCCGCAGTCTCGCGTGACGGCAAGGTGCTCAGCGAAAGTACTGCGCTGAATGATGTCATCGTGCACAAGCGCGATATCGCGCGCATGATCGAACTGGATACCTGGATCGACGGACACTTCCTCAATACCAACCGCTCCGACGGACTGATCGTGGCGACGCCGACCGGCTCGACCGCCTATGCCCTGTCGGGCGGCGGTCCCATCCTGCACCCGCGGCTGGGCGCGATCACCCTGGTGCCCATTTGTCCGCACACCCTGTCCAACCGGCCGGTGGTGATCGATGACGCCTCGATCATCGAGATCATCCTGCATGAAGGCACGCTGGAGGCGACCGTTTCCTGCGATGGACAGGTCAGTGAACCGTTGCAGGCGGGCGACCACGTCACGGTGCGCAAACACGCACATGCCCTGCGCCTGCTGCACCCGCCGGAACACGAATACTTCACCGTCCTGCGCAGGAAACTGCGCTGGAGCGAACAACCCTGACGCATGCTGTCCCTCATACACATACGCAACCTCGCCATCGTCGATGAAATCGACGTGGAACTCGACGGCGGCATGACCACGCTCACCGGCGAGACCGGCGCCGGCAAGTCCATCCTGGTCGATGCGCTCGGACTGGTACTGGGTGACCGCACCGACAGTTCGGTGATTCGCCATGGCAGCGAGCGGGCGGAGATCTCCGCCAGCTTCGATATCAGCGACCACCGGGAGGTCTGCAACTGGCTGCAGGAGCGCGACATGGATGCAGACGGTGACTGCCAGCTGCGGCGCATCATCAGCCGTGCGGGCCGTTCGCGCGGTTACATCAACGGCCAGCCGGTTCCCATGCAGCAGCTGCGCGAACTGGGCGAGCAGCTGGTGGACATCCACGGCCAGCATGAACACCAGTCGCTGTTGCGGGCACCGGTGCAGCGCCAGCTGCTGGATGCCTTCGGCGGACACCACAGTGTTCTGGACGAGGTCGCCACCCTCTTTGCCGACTGGCGCGATGCCCGTGACAGCCTGCGCACCATCGTGACCGATGACGCCGAACGCGATGCGCGGCAGGACCTGCTGCGCTACCAGCTGCAGGAACTCGACGCCCTGGGCATGACGGCCACCGATATCGAATCGGTCGATGCAGAGCATGCCCGCCTGGCCAACGCGGGGCGCCTGCTGTCGGCCTGCCAGTCGGGACTGCAGCGGCTGGATGCGGATGACGGGGAATGCGCCAACACCCTGGTCAGTCGCACCCTGGAGGACATCAGCGAACTCGCGGCCCTCGACCCGTCACTGGCGGAGGCCGCCGGCCTGCTGGGCGAGGCCGCCATCAATATCCAGGAGTGCATCGCATCGCTGCGCCGCTATACCGATGGCCTGGAACTGGACCCGGAGCGGCTGCAGTGGCTGGAGGAACGCATCGGCCAGCTGCACGACCTGGCACGCAAGCACCGCTGTCGTCCGGACGACCTGCCGGCTGTCGGGCAGCAGCTGCGCGGGGAACTGGATGCCATCGAACATGCCGGGGAACACCGCGCCGAACTCGAGGCCCGGGTGGCCGCACTGGAATCCGCCTGGCACGCGGCCGCCGCCGAACTGAGCAAACGACGCAGCAAGGCGGCCCGCACCTTCAGCAGGGAAATCACGGCCGCCATGCAAACGCTGGGTATGGCAGGTGGCGTGTTCGCGGCCGCCGTCACGCCGCGCACGGATCCCGACTGCAGTGCACACGGGCAGGATGATATCGAGTTCCAGGTCACCGCCAACAAGGGACAGCCGCTGCAACCGCTCGCGCGGGTCGCATCCGGCGGCGAACTGTCGCGCATCAGCCTGTCGATCCAGGTCATCTCGGCGGGCGGCGAAACCATCCCCACACTGATCTTCGACGAGGTCGACAGCGGCATTGGCGGCGGGGTTGCCGAAATCGTCGGCCGCAAGCTGCGTGCACTGGCAAGCGGCCGGCAGGTGCTGTGCGTCACCCACCTCCCGCAGGTTGCCGCACTTGCCCACCACCAGCTGCAGGTCACGAAATCATCCGCCGGCGACACGACAAGCACCCGGGTACACATGCTGGACACGGAGCAGCGCGTCGACGAACTGGCCCGCATGCTGGGTGGTGTAAAAATCACGCGGCAGACCCGCGACCATGCCCGGGAAATGATGCAGCAGGCCAGCGCAGGCCGGCAATCCGTCCGGCGCAAATCCCGCAAAGCCAGCGCCTGAGCACGCCTTGGGCAATTATTCAGAAATTAAAGAAAACCGGAGAGTTTGCCGAGTGTTATAAATATGTAACATTCCAGCGGAGCCTGGGGGCCCGGAGGTCACGGTAATGCGAAAGCTGCTGCTATGCATTGCTCTGTGTGTTTCACCCATCCTGTACGGGGCGGAAGAGCACGCTGCCTGTACCGACATCGCCTACGACTGGTTCAGTCTCCCGGCTGACGAGCTGCGCAGCATCGCCCACGCATGCGAGTCCGGACGATTCTCCGAACTGAACTACCTCCGCGCGTATCACCACGACCTGGTCACCGAAGGGGTAGCCACCTCATCACCGATCAGCTTTGCACGCGCGGAGAGCCGCGCAAACTTCCACGCCTACACCTTTCACATGCTCCTGACAGAACAGATGGCACGCCACTACTACCCCACCACGGCGGGTCAGCTGGCGTTCCTTATCGAAGAATACGAAGTGGAAAACGAAATAGCGGAACTCTGGTTGCGGGGCTATAACAACCTCGCGAGCCGCTTGAGTGAACTGCGGACCAGGAAAACAGCGTCAGAATAACCAGCGGACGCGCAGACCCTGCCCGCCCGCTACCCCGACTGGCAGTTCTTGCAGATACCGTACATGTACAGGCAGTGATCGGTCATCTCGTAACCGAGTTCGCTGGCAATGGCCTTTTGCCGCTGCTCGATGGTTTCATCGACAAACTCGTCCACACGCGCGCACTTGACGCAGACGATATGGTCATGATGGCCGCCCTCGTCCAGCTCGAATACCGAGTGGCCACCCTCGAAGTGATGTCGCTTGACGATGCCGGCCGACTCGAACTGGGTCAGGACACGATAGACCGTCGCCAGCCCGATGTCCTCGCCTTCCTCCAGCAGCGCCTTGTAGACATCCTCGGCACTCTGATGACGGCTGCTGCTGGCCTCCAGGATATCCAGGATTTTCATCCTGGGCAGCGTCACCTTCAGGCCTGCCTTGCGTAACTCACTGGATTCCAAACCATACTCCCCCGTGGTAATGCCATCAGGCATGAACTTGCGGTATCATGCGACCGGTTGATCGAACAGTCGGCCACCCAAGTCAATGAAAAACATTCTCATTATTATTACATGCTTTGCAAGCCTGTGCCTGTGCGCCTGCTCGATTACCGACTGGAGCCTGGTGCACAGGATCGATGTGCAGCAGGGCAATGTCATTACCCAGGACGTGATCAACCAGCTGGAGCCGGGTATGACGCGCCGCCAGGTGCAGTTCGTCGCCGGCTCGCCCATGGTCACGGACGTGTTCCACCAGGACCGCTGGGATTACCTGTATCAACTGAAAACCGGCAAGGGCAAAGTCACCCGGGAGCATGTATCACTGTATTTCGAGGATGATGCGCTGGTCAGGATCAGCGGAACGCTGCATCCGCAGGAGGAAACCGGGCAGAAGGAAACTGCCGTCGAACGGGTCACCCTGGTCGTGCCGCCGGAGGAACGGGTCCCGCCCGGCATTCTCAGCCGCCTGTGGCGCTGGGTGACATTTCGCAGTGCGGGTGAAACTCAGCCCTGATCGGCACTGTCCGTCGCACCGCCACCCTTCTTCATGACCTTGCCTGCGGCCGCACGCTGTTTCCGGACTTCCTTCGGATCCGCAATAAGCGGACGGTAGATTTCAACCCGGTCGCCGGGATGCAGGGCATCGGTCAGTTTGCCAAGCTTGCCGAACACTCCCACCTTGTTATGTTCAAGGTCGATTTCGGGATACTGTTCGAGCAGACCCGATGCATGTATGACGTCCTGCACCGTCGCATCGGCCGACACGGTCAATGCAACGATGGTTTGCTGATCCGGCAGCGCGTAGGCAACCTCCACGCTGATCGTATCAGCGCTCACCGTATACCTCGACCGCGCGTTTCTGGAATGCAGCAACCAGCGAGTTCGCGATCTGTCCGAATACCGGTCCCGTGGCGAGGCGGACCATCTTGCTGGAAAAGTCATACTGCAGCTGCAGGGCTATCCGGCAACCCTCCGTGCCCAGCGGCACGAATTCCCAGCGCCCTTCCAGCTCGCTGAACGGTCCGTCAAGCAGCTGCATCTCGATGGCTCTGTGGTCGACATGACGGTTGCGCGTGGTAAATGATTTTTTTATGGCACCCACGTGAAACTCAACACGCGCATCGACGTGGTCGCCGTCGTGTGACAGGGTCTCTGCACCACAGCACCAGGGCAGAAAATCGGGATAACTGTCGACATCACTGACCAGGGCAAACATCTCTTGCTGCGTGTATGGAACCAGTGCCGAACGATCGATCGATTCCAAAGCCTACCCCTGTATGTTGATGAGGCCAATTGCATTGAGGAACACGATAATGACCGCAATCGGGGTGATATAACGCACCAGGAATCGCCACAACGGATAGAAAAAGCGGTCCCCCATGTGCAGCTCTTCCATCGATGACTGGCGGGACATCTGCCAGACGGCAAATACGGCGATCAGCAGGCCGCCGAGCGGCAGCATGATATTCGCCGTCAGGTAGTCGAGCAGGTCAAACAGGGTCATATCGGCAAACACACCAATGGCGACCGGCTTGAAATCGGACCAGATGTTGAAGGAGAACACCGTCAGCAAACCGAACAGCCAGGTCGCAACACCTGCTACGACCGAGGCATAGATCCGGGTATGCCCGCGGTTTTCCACCAGCCAGGCGACTGCCGGCTCGATCAGCGAGATCGCGGAAGACCAGGCGGCAAACACCAGCAGCACGAAGAACAGCATGCCGAAGAACGCTCCATAATCCATGTGGCCGAAGGCGATCGGCAGCGTCTGGAAGATCAGGCCCGGTCCGGCACCCGGCTCCAGTGAATTGGCAAACACAATCGGAAAGATCACCATGCCGGCCAGCAAGGCTACCGCGGTGTCGGCAAGCGAGATCGCGATCGAGGTTTTTGCGATGGACACGCGGTCCGGCAGATACGAGCCGTACACCATGATGGCGCCCATGCCGAGGCTCAGGGTGAAGAAGGCATGCCCCATCGCCGTCAACACGCCGTAGGCCGAGATCTTGCTGAAGTCCGGCTTGAACAGGAATTCCACGCCCTGCTGGAAGTGACCGCTGTTCCAGGCGTAGCCGATCAGGATCAGCAACAAGACGAACAGGGCGGGCATGAGAAATTCCACCGCCTTCTCCAGACCGCTGCGCACGCCGCGTGCCACGATGACCATCGTCATGACCAGGAAGATGGTGTGCCAGGCCAGCATCCGCTCCGGTTCGCTGATGAGGTTGTTGAAGATACTCTGCACACCGTCAGCGGTGAGACCGGTGAACAGGCCGGACGCCGCACGGAACACGTAGGCCAGCGCCCAGCCGGCAATCACGCTGTAATAGGAAAGAATCAGAAAACCCGCCACCACACCGGCCCAGCCGAGCAGTTGCCAGTACCGGCTGGCGCCCTCTTCCGCGGCCAGGTCCCGCATGGTGTTGATCGGACTCTGGCGGCCGCGCCGCCCGATCAGCACCTCGGCCATCATGATCGGGATGCCGATGACGGCGATACAGACCAGATAGATCAGGACGAAGGCACCACCACCGTTCTCGCCGGCGATATACGGAAACTTCCAGATGTTGCCCAGCCCGACCGCAGAACCCGTTGCCGCCAGGATGAATGCCAGGCGGCCCGACCACTGTCCGTGAATGGATTTTCTCCGGGTTGCCATCAGCACCCTCCCGTTGCCAGTTGCAGGGCATTGTCCGTGAATTACCAGCCCGACTCAACCGGCACAACAATAAAACCAGCGGGATTGATATACTGCACGGATGGCTAAAAAAAGGGTGAAATCCGGGACCGGCGGCAGCACCATCGCGCTGAACAAAAAGGCCCGGCACGATTACTTTATCGAGGACCGTTTCGAGGCCGGTCTCGCCCTGCAGGGCTGGGAGGTCAAGAGCCTGCGCGCCGGTCATGTCCAGCTGACGGAAAGCTATATCGTCATCAAGGATAACGAGGCCTGGCTGTTCGGCTTCCATATCGCGCCGCTGTCCAGCAGTTCGACGCACATCACCCCGGAGCCGACCCGCACCCGCAAGCTGTTGCTGCATCGTCGCGAACTGGACAGGCTGATCGGCGCCGTCGAGCGCAAGGGCTATACACTGGTACCGCTTGCGCTGTACTGGAAACGCGGGCGCGCCAAACTGGAAATTGCACTGGCGCGCGGCAAGCACAAGCAGGACAAGCGCGCCAGCGAGAAAGACCGCGACTGGAACCGGCAGAAACAGCGCCTGTTGCGCGGCCGCTGAGTGCACGCCGGACAAATCGAAACAGGCGCGGGCCGGGCTGGCCGCGAATGATTACTGTTCAGCCGCCCCGGTCGCGGTCGATTCACTGGCATTGCGCACTACGAGATGTGCAATCAGGCTGTCCAGGCCCTTGTCGCGTATTTCAGTTGCAAATCCCGAGCGGTGCGTCGCCACCAGGCTGACGCCCTCGATGACAATATCGTAGACCTGCCAGTCCTGCTTTTGCTGATGCAGGCGGAACATAACCTTGATCGGTGGTCCATCGGGTTGCAATACCTCGGCATCGACGACCGCGCGCCCGTCCGGCTGCCCCGGTCGTGCTGCCAGTATCCGGACGGTGTAGTCCTGGTACTTCTTGAGTGAGCGCAGGTAGGTATTCACCAGCAAGGCGCGGAATTCATCGATGAAGGCTTCGCGCTGTGTTGGACTGGCCGTGCGCCAGTGTTTGCCGAGCACCCACTGCGAGGCGACACGGAAATCGATATTGGGCAGGATCATTTGTTCGGCGAGACGGCGGGTACGGTCCTCGTCATCGAGTATCGCGGGGTCGTTGCGGATCTCGAGCAGCACACGGTCCGTCATGTTTGCGAGCATCTTCGCCGGCCCGGTGGAGCCGTCTGCACCCACCTGCGTGATCATCAGCATGCCGCAGACGAGGCAGCACAAAATGTTGTGTCTGCGCGAAAAAGTTTGTCGGTGGAGGAATCCGGTCATTTTGTTATCTGCCCTGCCGGCACGCGCGCGAGAAACGCTGCCGGCACAAACACATTGTTATAGTGTAATTCTCACGCAGTCTCGCGGCAGTGGCAACAATATTTGCAGCTGCATGTTTTGAAAGGAAATACCGGCAGGCTGATGACAGGAAAACTGACTGAACCGCGTGTTATCACGGATTACCGGGGGGAGCCGGTGTGCATACTGCCGGTCGGTTTCTATCTGGACGACACACGCTGGGAACAGATCTGGGCCCGCTTCGGGGACAAGGGCGCATCACTGACGCACGACGACCTGCGCGAACTGTTCCCGGATGAACCGGCACTGCAAAACAGGGATGTGTAGGAGCGGACGTTGTCCGCGAATATCGGTTCATTCGCGCATGCCTGCGCTCCTACACCCCTGAAGGCTCCTGTAGGAGCGGACGTTGTCCGCGATCAATTTTGCGCTTTCTACCTGTTCGCGCATGCCTGCGCTCCTACACCCCTGAAGGCTCCCGTAGGAGCGGACGTTGTCCGCGATTCATTATGCGCTTTCTACCTGTTCGCGCATGCCTGCGCTCCTGCACCCCTGAAGGCTCCTGTAGGAGCGGACGTTGTCCGCGATTCATTATGCGCTTTCTACCTGTTCGCGCATGCCTGCACTCCTGCACCAGGATTAACGAACGGCTGACTGCAACGCCGCAATCCGCTCTTCCAGCGGCGGATGCGTCATGTATAGCCGCTTGATACCGGCACCGAGGCCGCCGGCAATGCCAAAGGCCGCAAACTCACCGGGCAGGTCACGCGGCTCGTGCGCACGCTGCAGGGCCTGCAGTGCACCGATCATCTTGTCGCGGCCGGCCAGCGCAGCGCCACCCGCATCGGCGCGAAACTCGCGGCGACGCGAGAACCACATGACGATCATCGTGGCGAGAATGGACAGGAATATCTGCGCCACGATCGAGGTGACGTAGTACGCCGGACCATAGCCGCGCTCGGTCTTGAAGACCACGCGATCCACCACGTGACCGATAATCCTGGACAGGAAGATGACAAAGGTATTGACCACGCCCTGGACCAGCCCCAGCGTCACCATGTCACCGTTACTGACATGCGAGATCTCGTGACCGAGCACCGCCTCGACCTCGTCGGCATTCATGTTCTGCAGCAGGCCGGTGCTGACGGCGACCAGGGCGCTGTTGCGGCGCATGCCGGTGGCAAAGGCATTCGGTTCCGGCGCGTTGAACACACCGACCTCGGGCATGCCGATACCGGCCTGTTGTGCCTGTCGCCTGACCGTATCCACCAGCCACTGCTCGGTATTGTTCGACGGTTGCTCGATGATTTGCACACCCATGGAGCGCTTGGCCATGAACTTGGATATCGCCAGCGAAATGAACGAACCACCGAAGCCGATCACGGCCGACATGACCAGCAGCGCCTGCAGGTTCAGGTCCACACCATTCTCAGCAAGGATGCCCTCGATGCCCAGCACCTGGAACACCACACTGATCAGCACCAGCACGGCCGCATTGGTCGCGAGGAACAGGAGAATTCGCATCATGTCAGATCACCCTCCAAGTAAAATCTGTTGTACATATAGATAGTGCCTGTCCCGAAAAAATCAATTCATGACTGTTAAAATATTCAAAACTTCGCCACAGGGGACACAGAGATCATGAATACCGTTCCCATGATAGCGTTTAAACGGGACGTCCGTGGCGACCGATAAAGTGAAAACGACTGAAAGGAGAATATCGGGGCAGATTCATGATTTTCAAGGCATTGCCGAAAACCCGGATGGCTGTATACTGTTTACTACTTTGGGGGCGACCTGGCTTCGACGTGGGTTGCGAAACCTGAGGTGCATGCCGAGGCGCAGATGACCTCGTAAATCCAGCTGCAAAACCTATAGTTGCCAACGACGACAACTACGCACTCGCAGCTTAAACCCCTGTAGGGTGCCGTCTGACTGGAGCCGTGCTTGTGCGTCCAGCGTCCTTCGGGACATCTCAGGCGTCGACTCTCACAAGATCGCGATGACGCACGTCCGGGGCTGATTCGCTAAAACTTTACGGAATCGCTGGTTGTCTTCCCTGCCCGTCGGGTAGCGGCCAGTTAAATTAATAGACGCGGATAAGCATGTAGAGCCGATGGCAGAGAGCTTGCGGACGCGGGTTCGATTCCCGCCGCCTCCACCATAAAACTGAACGGGGTGCCCCTGAAAAGGGGTGCCCCGTTCTGTTTTACGGGGGGTGGGTGTGGATGAGAATCCGTGTCAGGTTCGACGCTGAGCATGGATGCACAAGTGTCGCGGAGCACAGGGAGGTGCGGGAGCGACGTCCCGCCGCCTCCACCAAACATGCAACGCCACCGCAAGCGGGTGCAGTCTGCATGAAAACCGCCTGTAGCACCTGCAATTCAGCGACATCCACCCTCCCCCGGGTCCATCACTATCGACCTCGCCCGAAGCCTTCCGCAAGCCCCGCCTGGCGGCTATCGAGGGCGCTTGTCGGTCATGTACAAACATGTACAAAACTTGTACTTGACAGCCCCTCTTAGTTGGACGATTATTGTACGGAATTGGCGGTTGATACTTATCCACGCGAACCGCCAGTATGGTATTTTTTTATATATATAATTGAATTTTTTGATTTTTTCAATTCCACGCAGCAGTTAAAGAGGAGACTCATGATGACCAACAAAGATCGGGAATCTCGCACCACGCCTCGCCGGACCGGCCTCACCGTCTCACTGGCTGTCGCAGCTGTGACGGCGTCTGCCATGACGGTGGCAGGCCCGTTCTGTAACAACGGCTCCCGTGGTCCCGGACCGGCCATGCACCCCTACTCGCCGATGGGTCCGGGCACGCAGGCCTACTACGGTGCACCGACCCGGCCCATGGGTACCATGGCGGCACCCGGCGGCTGGCGTATGCCGGCATACGGCTACCCGGGTGGCTATGCACAACAGGCCGCGCCAGCACCTGCCCGTACGGCCACGACGGGCCGAGACCAGAGCGAGTCGGCTGCTGACAATGTCACCGTACATATCGACGGCATGCAGTTCGAACCGTCCGTTATTACTGTCAAACCGGGGACGACCGTAACCTGGATACACAACAGCAACATGCCGCATACCGTGAACGGCGGTGCAGGCGAGATGCGCTCCAAGACGATGTACAAGGGTCAGACATACACCTTTACCTTCGACAAGGCCGGCAGCTTTGACTACAGCTGTGATTTTCACCCCGGCATGAAAGGCAGCGTGGTCGTCAAGGGCGGCGGCACCCGCACCTGACACTGCGGCCGTCGTGGAGCCGGACGTCCCACGCGCGCCCTGCTTGCCACACCGGGTGCAGGTCACGGTTTCCGTGACCTGCACCCTTCACTACGGCCCGCAATCGATCAGATCCACGAAATGAATACAACCCCGGCACTGCGTCGACTGGTGGTGGTGCTCGGTGATCAGCTGGACCCCGAACATCGCCTGCTGGCCACGCTGGACCCGGCACAGGACCGGGTGTTCATGGCGGAGGTGCGCGAGGAGTCCACACATGTCCACAGTCACAAGGCACGCATTGTGCTGTTCCTGTCCGCCATGCGTCACTTCCGCGACCGCCTGCTGGAGTGCGGCATACCGGTCAGCTACCATGCGCTGGATACGCATGCGCACCCCGACTATGCGACGGTGCTGGCAGCCGGGATCAGGGCGAATCCGCCCCGGGAGGTTGTCATGCTGCAGGCCGGCGATATGCGCCTGCAGTCCTCGATCGAGGCTGCCGTCGCGGCAGCAAGCCTGACGCTGCAGATTCATGCAGACCCGCACTTCCTGTGCGATGGCGAGACATTCAATGACTGGCTCGACGGGCGCAAACAGCCGCGGCTGGAACATTTTTACCGTTTCATGCGCAGGCGTACCGGGATCCTGATGGAGGACGGGCAACCGCAGGGCGGCAAATGGAACTTCGACACCGCCAACCGCAAGACCTTTGACCAGCGCGGGCCACCCTGGTCGCAACCATCACTGAGCTTCGATCCTGACGCCACCACCCGTGAGGTCATCGGCCTGGTCGAACGCGAGTTTGCCGATCATCCCGGTGATCTCGACACCTTTGACTGGCCGGTAACGCCGGCTGAGGCACATGACCTGCTGCAGGATTTCATCACCCATCGCCTCGCGCTGTTCGGCACCTATCAGGATGCCATGTGGGCAGGCGAACCTTTCCTGTTCCACTCGCTGCTCTCCTCCAGCCTGAATCTCAAACTGATCGATCCACGCAACGTGTTGCGTGCGGCGGAAGAAGCCCTGCAGGAAACGGGCGCACCACTGGCAAGCGTGGAAGGCTTCATTCGGCAGATACTGGGGTGGCGCGAATACCTGCGTGGCATCTACTGGGCGCGCATGCCCGACTATGCCAGTCTCAATGCGCTCGATGCCGGCCAGGACCTGCCGGATTTCTTCTGGACCGGTGAGACCGACATGGCCTGTTTGCGTGCGGCGATCGGTCAGACGCTGCGCTACGGTTATGCCCATCACATCCAGCGCCTGATGGTGACCGGCCTGTTTTGTCTGTTGCTGGGTGTGCGGCCACGGTCGGTACATGAATGGTACCTGGCGGTCTACGTGGATGCCGTGGAGTGGGTCGAACTGCCCAATACACTCGGCATGTCGCAATATGCCGATGATGGCTATCTGGCCTCCAAGCCCTATGTGGCGTCGGGTAAATACATCAACCGCATGAGTAACTACTGCAGGGGATGTCGCTACGATCCGGACCAGGCCACCGGTGACGCTGCCTGCCCGTACACCACTCTTTACTGGGACTTCCTGGTACGTCACCGCGAGCGCTTCACACATCATCCACGCACGGCCTTACAATGGCGCAACCTGGACAGACTGGACCCGCGCAAGCTCGACAGCATCTGCCGGCAGGCCGATATTTTGCGCAGCGCGCTGTAACAGGCATACCTATGGTGGACAAATAACATGCAGATTGCAGTCACAGGAGGTTCCGGCGGTATCGGGCGTGCCTTTGTCAGCCAGCTGGCCGCACGGCCGGACGTGAGTCACGTGACGGCGACCTACCATCACAGCAAGCCGGACTTCCGGCATCCCCGGGTTACGTGGCACGAGCTGGACATCACCGATGAAGCGGCGGTCGAGGCATGGTCGAATACGCTGGAAGAACTGGACTGGCTGATCAACGCCGCCGGCATGCTGCATCGTCCCGGCCAGGGCCCGGAAAAAACCATCCGGCGCCTGGACCCGGAGTTTTTCATGGCCAGCATGCAGATCAATGCCCTGCCCAGCCTGTTGCTGGCCAAGCATGCCGGCGACAGGTTCAGGCATGGCCGGCCGGCGATCTTTGCCACGGTTTCCGCCAAGGTAGGCAGTATCGGCGATAACCGGCTCGGTGGCTGGGTCAGTTACCGCGCCTCCAAGGCAGCGCTCAACATGTGCCTGAAGACGATTTCCATCGAGTGGGCGCGCGCACTGCCCAATGTTACCGTGGCGGCCCTGCACCCGGGCACCACGGATACGGCCCTGTCGAAGCCGTTCCAGAGACATGTCCCGCCGGGACAGCTGTTCAGCCCTGAACAGAGTGCCGGTTACATGCTCGAGGTGCTCGAGCGTCTCAGGCCGGATGACAGCGGGAAATTCTGGGCCTTCGACGGCGAACTGTTACCATGGTGAGGAATATCCCGCAGATGCTGGCCCGGTTATTCCGCCGCAGCCTGCTGATGTCAGTATTGTCTTGCTACCCGGGGCTGTACCTGATGGCAGAACAGGACCTGTACATTATCGATGACCGCACATCGGGTGACATGATGTCGAGCTCGGGCAGGCAATGGCGCCTGGTCACCGACGGGGTCATGGGCGGGGTATCAGACGGTCGCCTGGATCCGGCCGTTGCGCAGGACCGGCCCTGCCTGCAACTGCAGGGCGAGGTCAGGCTCGATAATAATGGCGGGTTCATACAGGCCGCTCTCGATATCCCGGACGAGATGCTGGACAAGGTCGCCGCATACAGCGGCATCATGCTGGAGATGTCCGGTAACAGGGAGGAGTACAACCTGCATTTGCGCACCCGCGATCTGTGGCTGCCCTGGCAATCCTATCGCACCACCTTTGTGGCGGGCCCGCAATGGCAGACCCTGTATCTGCCATTTGCCGACTTCAAACCCTATCGCACCAGCAAGACACTCAACACAAGTCGACTGAAAAGGATCGGTATCCTCGCCATCGGCCGCGCCTTCGACGCCGACCTGTGTATCGGCCGGGTCGGACTCTACAGGTAGCCGGTCGACACACGGTTTGGTGCGTCAGATGCAAGCGATCTGCAACGCCGAACGGCGGAAGTCTAGTTGATCGACCCGGTGTTCGGATTATCGGCCATATCGTCGTAGATCTTGTTCAGGCCGGAGGTGCCGTCGGAACTGTGCAGGGGGATTTCCAGGTATTCCTGCTTGTTATCCTCGGACTCGAAGTAGATCTTCAGGGCGTTGTCGCCCTCACCCTCGATAACATACGGGGCATTGTCGAGATCAGTGACTTCGTTCATCGAGATTGGATCAAGTGTTGATTTAATCATGGTCAAACTCCTCGCTGGATATCAGTAATGGGGGCCTGCCAGCGACTGGCGCAGGGCCTTTGGTTTGGTCAACAGCACCTGCACAGTGCCAATGGTCTGCTGCCTGAAACCGCCCTCGCAATAGCACAGGTAATACTCCCACATGCGTATGAAGTGTTCCTCGTAGCCGAGCTGGCGGATCTGCCCGATATTGGCGAAGAAGCGCTCTCGCCAGTGCCGCAGTGTGGTCGCGTAATGCGGACCAATGTCCTCCAGGTGAAAGATGCGCATATTGGTCTTGCGCGCGATGGAGTCACTCAGTGCTGCAACCGAGGGCAGGCAGCCACCCGGGAAAATATATCGCTGGATAAAATCAATCGACTTTCTTGCCGCCCGGTAGCGCTGGTCGCCAATAGTTATCGACTGCAGCAGCATCATGCCCTCGGGCCTGAGCAGCTCGCTGCATTTATTGAAGTAGGTATCGAAGTAGCGATGACCGATGGCCTCGATCATTTCGATGGAGACCAGCTTGTCGAACTGACCTTCCAGATTGCGATAGTCCTCGAACAACAGCGTGATGCGGTCCTCAAGCCCGGCCTCGCGCACGCATTGACTGGCGTAGTCATACTGCTGCCTCGATATGGTGGTAGTGGTGACGTGGCAGCCATAGTTGCTGGCTGCGTACAGGGCAAAGCCGCCCCAGCCGGTGCCGATTTCAAGTATCCGGTCGGTCGGCTGCAGCTGCAGCTTGTTGCAGATGTGGGCCAGTTTGGCCTCCGAGGCCTGCTGCAGCGTTGCTTGCGGGTGGGTGAAAATACCGCATGAATACATCATGGTTCGGTCGAGAAACTGCTCGAACAGGTCGTTGCCGATATCGTAGTGCGCCCCGATATTGCGGCGACTGCCTTTCAGGGTGTTGCGACACAGGTAACGCTGCAGCAGGTGATAGGGCTTGATGAGCAGCCATTTTGACAGCGGACCGGTCTTCTCGATGTAGTGGCGATTGCAGAGAAACAGCTCCACCATACCGGTCAGATCTTCGCACTCCCAGTGTCCCTGTATGTAGGACTGTCCACCGCCGAGCGCCCCGTGCATCAACAGCCTGGTATAGAAGGAGGGATCCCTGATGGTGACGACGACGGTATTCGGGAAAACCTCATCACGGCGGCCGAAGACATGCCGTTCCTGGCCGTCAATCAGTATCAGTTCGCCGTGTTGCAGCTTGCTCAGACGCTTCAGAAAGACCTGCCGGGGATAGTCATTGAACAGGCCTGACACACGTGTTTGCGGGGCAGTTTTATCGATACTGAGTGCTGCGGATTTCATGATTTTCTCACCGGGTCGGGTGCCTCCAGTTTGTCGGGGTGTGGAACGAAGGGAACGTTTTTCAGCCACAGGCGCAGGGCCTGGTAGTAAATGGCAGCCACTATCTTCAGTGTCATAAAGGGGTAGCGAAACAACACGCCCGCCAGGGCGGGCCCCGTTATGGGCCTTTCCTCGAGGGTCAGGGTGGCATCGAACAGTTGTTCACCCCGCTGGTAATTCTTCATATGCACAATGAGTTTTTCATCCGGACATGTGAAGCGCCAGTCGTAATCGATATTCATGTCCATAAAGGGTGAGACATGGAACTGCTTGTCGAGCAGGTAGCGTTTGTTCTCATTGCAGCCCCGGTTGAGTGAATCGGGCAGTACATAGCAATGCTGTTCACCCCAGGGTGTGTTATTGACCTCGGCGACAATAACCTCGAGCTTCTCGCCGCTTGCGTCATAACAGTAGTAAAAACTGACCGGGTTGAAGCCAAAACCAAAATAGCGAAGATTGGTCAGCAGGCGGATCGGGCCGTTGAGCTCGATACTTGTCTGTTCCCGAACGAGACGGCGCACCTCGCCGGCAAGCTCGTACGATTTCTCGCCAAGGTGGTCTTCACGCCTGAAGCGTGCCAGTGCCGGGCGCGAGATCGACCACAGCCAGCGCCTGTTGAACAGGTTCGGCAGTTCATCAAGGTCCAGGTACAGCATGAACATCCCGTAGTGGAACGCATGCGGCACCGGCATATAGCGGCGGTGTTTAACCTGCCCTGAGTAGAGACGACTGTGCATGTTTGAGATGTTCCCTGAAATTTTCTACGGCAGTCACTGCGCTAACGACCCCGTCTTCATGAAAACCATAACGCCAGTAGGCGCCGCAGTACCAGGTGCGGTGTCGACCATTGATATGACTATGACGCTTTTGTGCAGCGATACCATCGGGAGTATAGACCGGATGTTCATATTGCAGACGACTAATGATGCACTCAGGATCAATATTGTCCGTATCGTTCAGTGTCACGCAGAATGTTTCAGCCGCATCGATGCCCTGCAGCATATTCATGTTGTAGGTAACCGATACCCGCCGCTGGCTGTCATGCCTGCGCCGGTAGTTCCATGCCGCCCACGTACGCCGGTGTCTCGGCAGCAGTGATATATCGGTATGCAGAACGACATCGTTATTCTGGTAGGGGATTGCACCCAGCACATCCCGCTCAGCCCGATCCGGATCAGACAGCAGGCGCAATGCCTGGTCGCTGTGCGTGGCTACGAACACATAGTCAAACTTTTCAGTGTTGCCGGCCGTGGTATGCAGCTCCACGTGGTTCGGCAGGCGTCTAAGCGAGTCGACACCCTCGTTGAGGCGTATCCTGTCCCGGTACGGCGCACTCAAAACCCTGACGTATTCACGCGACCCACCCTTGATCACACGCCACTGCGGCCGGTCCCTGATATTCAGCAGGCCGTGATTGACGAAGAAGCGGATGAAATAGCGGGCCGGAAAGTCCAGCATCAGCCCGGGATCGGTTGACCAGATGGCCGCCCCCATCGGAATGATGTAATTGTCGATGAATAAACGACCGTAGTTGTTTTCGCGCAGGTATTCATCCAGGGTGAGGGTTTCGTGACCACTGTCGAGCAGCTGGCGCGACTCGCGGTTGAAGCGGAGAATGTCCCTGATCATACCGTGAAAACGCGGCTTCAACAGGTTGCGCCGCTGGGCAAACAGCCCGTTGAGCGATGAGCCACTGTATTCAATACCGCTATGGTCACAGCGACTGCTGAAGCTCATTGCAGTCGGCTGCGATTGAACGCCAAGCTCATAAAGCAGCGCGATGAAGTTGGGATAGGTCCAGTCGTTGTAGACGATGAAACCGGTATCGATGGCATACTGCCGGCCGTCGTGCACGATGTCATGGGTATGGGTATGCCCGCCGACATGGTTGCCTGACTCGAATACGGTAATGTCGTGCTCCCTGCACAGTTGCCGGGCGGCAACGTTGCCGGCAATGCCGGTGCCGATGATCGCGATCTTCATGGTACCCGGGCTCCTTCCAGCCTCTGGCCCTGGGGAACGCGGCGAATTTTCGATATATCGTAGCCCTGGCCGGCGATGACATCGATAATGGTCGAGTAATCGGTGTCGGGTATTGCCGGCGTGCGCGCCATGACCCATATATAGTCGCGCTTGTTGCGCCCGATCACGGTCTGCGTGTAGTCGTCGTTGAGATAAATCACCCGGTAATCGGCCTTGATCGGCCAGATGAACTGCATGCCCCAGATCGCGTTGGATGGATCATCCCTCACAAACCCCGTCGGCCTGTAGGTTTTGAGCGGGCCATCGAAGGACCCCTTGTTGAAGCTGAAGGTCGTGGCGACCCGTTTGCCGTCGAGCAGCTGGTAGGATTCGATTGCATTATGCGCATCGCGCTCGATAAAGGTAGGGATATTGGCGATCACGTACCAGTCACCCATGAAGCGCTCCAGATCAACCTGCGGCACGGTGCGAATCGGAACCGATGCACTGCAGGCCGCGAGTGTCATGACCGGCAGGATAGTGAACAGCTGGATGAGCTTTGCCATTTGTGTTTACTCGGCGACGTAACGCAGCAACCGACCACCTTCGGTCGTGGATTGAAGGGCCAGCCACTGATTGTCCTGTGAATACCAGACCTCGATGTCGAGCTTGTCGGCCGAGAGCCTGTAGTGGTGCGCCGGGATATTCTTTTCTCCGACGGAAAGCGCGTTTTTACCCAGATAGCTGACCTCGACATCGAGGTATTCACCGGTTTGTGAATTCAGCAGGCGGTTCTGCTTGAGGAAGGACCTGTCCCAGTAGGCAAAGGTACTGATGCAGGCCGGCAGTTTTTGCTCACCGCTATTCGTATTGACCAGAAAGCCCTCTGCGGTTGCCACACCCTCGACAAGATAGAGCTTGCCGTTCTGGTCGGTGGAAGAATTAATACGTGTCAGGCAATTGTTATCCCAGTACTCGATATTGTCGTGCTTGTATCTAAAGAAGGGTATCTTCAGGAAAGTCACGTTGAAGTTTGCCTGGGTCGCAAGCCGCTCGCTGTTTTCGGTTTTCGTCAGGGTGAAATGATGGTGGCCGATTTCCCGGTCATCCAGATACACACGAAAACGCCATTCCTGTTCGACTGTGGCGCTGGCGGCCAATGGCAACAGGACGGCAAACGTCCCGAACAGACCGGTAATTAGATGGCGAGCCCTGTTTGTCGTCATGCCGAACATTGCACCTTACCCCGCTGTGCCATGGCCGGGAGCACCGGGTATAAAGGCGTTGGTGCGTTCGATGTAGTCGCGATAGGCGGGCCGCCGCTCGACGATGTCCTTTTCCAGCAGTGCCACACCCGAAACCCGCAGCAGCAGGAAGGTCATCAGCAGCGGCGAGAGCACCGACCACCAGCCGCCGGCGGCGAGCGCGAACAGGAAGAAACCCCACCACACGCAACACTCGCCGAAGTAATTGGGATGGCGTGTATAACGCCACAGGCCGGCATCCATGACCTTGCCATGGTTGGCGGGAATGGCCTTGAAGGCGGCCAGCTGGGCATCGGCGACACTTTCGAACAGGATGCCGAAGATGACCAGCACAATCGCCAGCATATCCACGATGTTGAGCGGTATGCTGCCGGTGGTGGCGGCCAGCAGCGGCAGGGAGATGATCCACGCCAGCAGCCCCTGCAGCAGAAACACGATAAACAGGCTCGTAAACGCAAAATTCGGCGCATATTTGCGCCGCATGGCCTGGTACCGCGCATCCTCGGGTTCGCCCCAGTTGCGCCAGGTGATATAGGCCGACAAGCGGATAGCCCAGACGCTCACCAGCAGCAGGACGATCACACCCCGCTGTGTACCGTATTCGAAACCGAGATAATAGAAGGCGCACAGCGCAAGAAACATCAGCGACCACAGGCTGTCGACGATGCTCACGTCCTGCCTGAACAGGCTAACCAGCCAGGCCAGTGCCGGCAGCACCAGTGCGACCAGCAGGCCAGTCAGGTATAAACCGGTGTCAAACACGCGCACCCCATCCTGTCAGGGCCGGGCTGAAACCGTCCAGGCGATCCGACAATCGCATCAGCAGCGGCATGAACACGCACCATCCCGCTGCCAGCGCCGTCATCGCGACCGGGAATACCAGTGCGTTGATGACGACGGCCTTCATGTTCGGGCTGCCCGCTCGAACAGGTAGTGGCCGATACGCCATTGCTGCCCGTTGTCAAAGGCAAATAATTCTGCACAGGCCATGAAAAACATCCGCCAGCGCATCCACCACTGCTGGGCCGCCTGTTCACCGTAGGTCTGCTGCAGGATTGGCCAGATGGCTGCACGCCTGTCGTCCATGTTGCGCAACCACGCATTGGCTGTCTGTTCATAGTGCAGTCCGCTCCACTGCCAGTGCTGCACGATGCCGAGATGCTCCTGAAAATACAGCGGCAGATCGCTGCCGGGCATCATGCCCCCGCTGAAGAAATGCCGACTCATCCAGTCGCCGGCGTCCCTGTCCTCGAACAGGTACGGCACATCGCGGTGACAGAAGATATGCATGAAAAACCGCCCGTCGGGTTTAAGCCAGTTGCTGATTCGTTCGAACAGCACGCGGTAGTTGCGCATGTGTTCAAACATCTCGACAGAGACGATCCGGTCATAGGTCGCACCTGCCCGGTAATCGTTCATGTCGCAGGTGATGACCTCGATGTTGGCAAGCTGTTGCAGCTGCGCCTGTTGTACGATGTGTTGCCGCTGGGATGACGAATTCGAGACGGCCGTGATGCGGCTGTGCGGGAAATGCCGCGCCATCCACAGTGTCAGGGAGCCCCACCCGCAACCCAGCTCCAGGATATCCATGCCGTCCTGCAGTCCGGCACGCTCGCAGGTGATACGCAGCGCATTCTTCTCGGCCTGGTCGAGATCGGATGTACCCTCACCCCAGTAACAGCAACTGTACTTGCGGGCCTTGCCCAGCACCTCGTCAAAAAACGCAGCCGGCACCTCGTAATGCTGTTCGTTGGCCAGCTGGGGCAGGGGCGCAACGGGAGAGCGGTCCATGGCGCGGATAAAAGCAGCCATGTGGGCGGCGGCGGCTTCGCAGTCACCGCTCGGCAGTCCGGCCAGACGCGCCCTGAGGAGTCGCCTGATACCGTGGCGTATGACTGCATCCGGGACCAGGCCCTGTTCTGTCCAGTCGATTGCCCTTGCTGCGCTGTTTGCCATGCTCATCGTCCAGGATATTTAATATGTACAAATCTTATACGTATTATTAACTTGACTGTCAAGCGTGACGGGGCTTTCAGAAACCTCCTTCCGACGGAATAATTGATATATATAATATATTTCAGTCATTTATGTAATTATAAGGCTGCTGGCCCTGTTTACATAAAAGTACAATACTTGTACACTTTATACAATCATTGTATAGAAAGCTGGCAACCACGAGGAACCACCCATGCGCCCTTTCAGTACCTTCATCCTGTTAATGACACTGTTGCCGGGGAGCCTCCCGGCCTCTGCCGCCGAATGCCCCGAATCGCTGGATCATTACAAGCGCCCCCTGACCGGCCAGCAGCCGGTTCATCTGTGCGATGTCATGCAGGGCAAGGTGGTGCTGGTCGTCAATACGGCCAGTCGCTGCGCGTACACGCCGCAGTACGAGGGCCTCGAACAGCTCTACGAACGCTACCGCGAACGCGGGCTGGTGGTCGCCGGCTTCCCGTCCAACGATTTCGCCGGACAGGAGCCGGGCACGGAGCAGCAGATTCGCAAGTTCTGCCGCCTGACCTACGGTGTTGAATTTCCCATGTTCGAGAAGGTCCATGTGAAGGGCGCAGCGGTAGATCCCTTTTACGCGTACCTCGCGCGGGAGACGGGCGTGACACCGCGCTGGAATTTTCACAAATACCTGCTTGACCGAAACGGCCGCGTCATTGGCAGCTTTCCCAGCCAGGTAAAGCCCGATGACCGGCGGCTGGTCGACAAAATCGAGGAGCTGCTGTGAATCATCCGGTCTTCAGTACGCCCGGTACGCTGCAGTCATCACGGCCGCAGGACGGGGAGGCCCGGCGCAATGCCGCCTGGCTGGGTTATGCCGGACTCATTCCCTTCGTGGCGCTCGCGGCACTGGTCTGGGCCCCTGAGGGTGACCTTCAGTCGCAGGCCCGCGCAGCACTCATCGCCTACGGTGCCGTCATCATCAGTTTTCTCGGCGCCTGGCACTGGTATGCCGCCATCACGCACGGCGGCTCCCGTGCAACCCTGGCAAAGATGTCGTTTGCAGTATCCCCCGCCCTGCTCGGCTGGCTGGCCGTACTCTTGCCCTACCGCTACGGCATTGCACTGGTCATTACCGGACTGCTGATGACCTGTATCGCCGATGGCCGCTGGCAGACGGACACGCATGCCTGGTACCGGCAACTCCGACAGCGGCTGACACTGATTGCAACGGCAAGCATGACGGCCGCGGTATTCGCACAACTCTGAAATGTTGCAGGGTCATACCCGCTGAACGCACGTCATTCAAAACATTATCCGCACTGGCGCAGCAGGGCTTGCTTAAACACGGCTGAAAATAATTGATCGAATCCTGCCTGATCTCCCGGCCATGCTTATTTAATCTGTACGTACCGCAGGGAGTGTTACTTGAATGTGAAACAAAGAAACCCGGCATCAGTCCAGCATTCAGAGTCAATTCCGGATAATACGGACCTGTTTATCCCCTACCCGCAGAACCCTGCTTGTATGCCTGTTCTAATTACATTACTATTTACTCATATTCCACACAAAACTATAATTAAGGAGATCCAGCCGCTCATTGCCCAACCTCTGATAGTTCATTACACAGCGTGTCATCCGCTGGGTGTTTGCAAGTTCGTCGTGCAATTAATCACCGCGTTATTGATAAACATCAATGAAATCGCGGTGGCATCCGTTTGTAATTGGACTGATGTGATGAAGCGGCGTGAGATCAGTGTTGGCCACCCAGGGTGTTTATAAAAAATATCTACAGTTTTTTCATGCATTTACAAGTATTTTAATCAAATAAATAACAGGGGATATCCGATGAAACTATTCAGGATTGCGAATTTCATTGTTGGCCTGACCCTCGGCCTGTCAATGATCGCTCCGGTGCAGGCCGCCACGCACACGGAACGCCATACCTTCTCGATCGGCGACGTGCAGGGCGACTTTGTGGGCAGCACCTTTGGTGGTACGACCACCTCGGACGGTAACATACCGGCAGACACCACCATCCTCTGCGATGCCCCGGGCAGTAGCGTTGGTTGCACCGGCATCACCCCGCTGGTCGACAGAAAACTATATGGGCAGAGCAACCCGATCACCCTGTACCCGATCGACAGTGAATTCGGTTATTACATCATCGATTTCCTGGGCGCGGCGCAGAAAGCGCGTGACGGCGACTATGCGGAAGGCTTTATCGGTGACGTCCCCGCCAATTTATTCCCGACCCAGGCGACCATCAACATAGGGACCATCACCGAATACAATATCCCGTTCACCGACGACCCGGTAACCGGCAAATATCCACCCATCACGGGCGGCGTTGCCATCTCCAATGCGGCCACCGACACCTACAAGGTCAAACCGCCAATCGGCACCTGGTGCCGCGGCCTGGGTGGCAACTCGGTGAAATGCGAGACCGAGCACTACTCGGTCATGGAGCACATCCTGAGCTGCCATGAGGTCATCCCCTATTTCAACTTCGACTTTACCAACAACAGGCAGGCGGTCCTCAATGAGGGCTCTGTCGAGATCCCTGCACTGGCCTCGTACGATTGCGCCGATGCCGGCCTTGACGACCTCGCGCTGATCCTG